>Ga0183095_10213_pt1 | contig 298925 bp, 272 predicted proteins | sample BioMet4_FD_130346 | JGI IMG/M metagenome (GOLD analysis project Ga0183095, IMG submission 130346) | Microbial communities from bioreactor (seeded with sewage sludge) at LBNL, California, USA - Biofuel metagenome 4 (v2) (version 3) | ecosystem: Engineered > Bioreactor > Anaerobic > Unclassified ...
GCACTTCACCTTTCCTCTACGTATATTATACCATAGAATCACCGTAAAATCTTGATATTTCAACGTTTATCTCAACTTAAAGTCCCGAAATCCATCTCTGGATTTCGGGACTTTGTCTACAGTCTGAGGAGCCTCAAGAGGCTCCTCTTTTGTTATTATTAAAAACTATCAGTGATAGCCTATTCTATTTCTGCCCATCTAGAATCCGTCGTCGGACGTCGATTATTCTCCCATTCATTGTAGGAAATTGTTTCTTTAGCGCAATAATATTTATTATCATATAGGGCTATCGATCCACCATTAATAGTTGTATTTGCTAAGCCTCCACTGTCAATAGTACTTTGGGAAATTATTGGCGTGCTATTCGTGATTTCTTCAATACATGATGGATAATCTTTCATCAAATCTGCCATTGACGACTTGCCCTCAGTAGTGTAGTAATTTTGATTTCCATAAACTAGATATAATTTACCGCCGTCCGAAACCAACGTTCCTGGAGGAATATTTCTGCCTGGTGATGTAGAAGCTCCCGATGCTATAATACGATCCCAATTAGTTTTTGATTTAGCAGACAAAGCAGCTACGGTACCTGTTTCACTACTGCTTCCGCTGCCCATTACCCAAGCTGCTGTTGTCGCACTGTCTGACACGGTGATAGCAACTATCTGATCTTTAGGAATGCCTGATGCCTTATCCAGATCAATGTCTTTAGTGGACTTGCCGTACTTGCTAAATTCCTCTGCAGTTGTAGCATCGGTAGTGATTTTACCGCTGTCGGCATCATAATAATATATTACCGATTCGGTCGTAGTTCCATTGGTTAAATAGTCGGTCACGGCCGCTGCTTTTGCCGCACGGACGTTGGCTGCATCCGTTGACGCCCTGGCTTTGTCAAGTTGCGCAGAAAAGATAGGTATGGAGACTGCCACTAAAACAGTAATGATTGCCACAACAATCAATAACTCTGCCAATGTAAATCCATCTTTCCTTCTCAGTTTAACATCCATGGTTTTACCCCTCCTCTAATAACTGAATTATAACATTTTATGCAAAAATATGCAATGCTTTACAATATTGGTTACAATCATGTAACCATATGGTGGTAAAATTATATTGTTATTGGGGGTAATTATTATGAGAAAACCAACGTTGAAAAATAAGATTTTATCTTTGACTTTGTCGGCTGCCATGGTGTCAGTCATGGCACTAGGCTCCGCCGCCATATTTGGCACACGCGCTAATGCTGATGACAGTGCTGCGGTGGAAAAGATTTCCGATGTGACTGTTGCATCTAAGCCGACCGCTCCAACAAAAGCGCAGAAGACTGCCTTTGTTAAAAACAGTGCCAACTTTTCTATAAAGCTATTCAAGAAAGTAACTTCAGACTCCAACACTATGATAGCTCCGATGTCAGTTATGACCGCATTGGCAATGACCGCCAACGGCGCAGACTCAACTACCTCTACGGAGATGCAGAAGGTTCTGGCCGGTGGAGCAGGCAAGACGACGATGAATAAAGAAATTTACTGGTGGACCAATCAGCTTTCAAACACAAAGAATGCAAAAATCAAGAATGGCAATTCTATCTGGTACAGAAATGACAGCACTCTTAATGTCGATCCATCATTTTTGAAGAAGAACGTAAAATACTACGGTTCGGAGATATATAAGGCTGACTTTGCTCAGTCGAAGCTGGTGGCTAATGCAATCAACAGCTGGGTATCAAAGGCTACAGACAAGATGATCCCAAGCATCATCGATGATGTCAGTTCCGATACGGCGATGTACCTTATCAATGCCGTTTCGTTCAACGCTAAATGGGATGAACCTTACACTGAGGACAACGTATATAAAGGTGAGACGTTCACTACTCAGAATGGCACGAAGCAGAAGGTTACCATGATGTACGGCGACGAATATTCATATATCAGCGACAGCAAATCCACAGGGTTTATCAAACCGTATAAGAAGGGCTACAGCTTTGTGGCTATCCTGCCGAACAAAGGCGTGACAGTTGCAAAGTATGTATCGTCCATGACCGGCACAAGCTTTCGCAAGCTTATAAAGAACGCTTCCGACGTCAAAGTCGAAACCAGGATGCCAAAGTTCACATCGGAGTATTCCACTAACATGGTCAGCGCACTTAAATCGATGGGAATAAGCGAGGCATTCACAGACAATGCCAACTTCACTAAAATGTCGAACGAGCCACTTTGTATCGGCTCCGTAACACATAAGACTTACATAAAAGTCAACGAGAAAGGCACACAGGCAGGCGCTGTAACAGCAATCAGCATGAATACAACAAGCGTCGGCGAGCCGCCAGAGCAGGTTTACCTAACAAGACCGTTCATCTATGCCATCGTTGATAACAAAACGAACCTTCCTATATTCATAGGAACTGAGATGAGTGTGAAATAAATAATGAGCGACTATTTAAAAGACCACCTATTGATTACAATAAGTGGCCTTTTATTATATAATTATTTTATCTTAATTTTATAGTATCCAGATGAGTATTTATTATTTCTAGACATCTTAATATATATCGTACCCTTCATGTTAGAAGTAAACGTATATTTATAATTTACAGTGTCTCCTCTACCAAATGTGTGGTAAACGCTTTTTCCTCTTTGATATACCGTAATATTCACATCATAATTTGTTATTATTGGCTTCAAGTATATTACAACTTTGCTTTTAGTCTTTTTATATTTGTACCAATCTGCTCTACTGCTACCTGCTACCAATGAGCCTTCAACATACTTGCCTTTTTTTAAAGTTTTAGCTTTTGATTTGCTAGCGCCACTTTTATTATTAACGCCAGATATGTAATAGCTCATATTATAGTAATTGTAATTTCCATAGCTACTGTCATTCACACGGATATAATATGTTGAACCCTTTTTAACGCCATAAACCAAATACTTCATCCAATTACTGCTTGAATCACTATTGGAATAATACTCATACCAATCATCCTTCATAGATGTTAAGGCTTTCTTATTACTGTCTAATAATGATATGTATCCATACATATTATCCCCATCCGCATAATCTTGGTTAGTTAAAGACTTATACATGATTTTATAATCTGTAATGTACAAATATCCCGTTTTATCAGCTGTGATTTTAAATAATGTAGTTGTCTTATCAACGCCTTTATTGGGCTGAAAAGGGACAGCTTCTACAGTCGTTGATGTAGTATCACTTGCAGCAAAAGCGCTCCCGCTGAAGCACATAGTAAATGCCACTGTCATACAAAGTATGACAACCAAAGTTAGTCTTCTTTTCATAATCTTCTCCTTCTCAAATACAAAACTATATATAAAAAGTATACAGTGTATAATTAACCAAATCAAATATACCTTTAAGTTATTTGAGACTTGTGTTTCGTATTATGGAACACAGCAAAAGACCCGCCGTGAAGGCGGGCCATATTGTTGAGTTAAAATTTTATTATGGGTGGATTATTATACCATTACGAAGCCTACTACTGTAAACAGTATGATTGCTGTAATGAACGGTATCAATACCAATGGGCCTGATGTTCTTAGATATTCTGCGTTAGTGATCTGAGTTGATGAGGAAGTCAGCATTACTGTATCTGAATACATACAGATCTGGCCGCCAAAAGCAACTGCTGAAATAACTGCGCCTGCGCAAAGGAATGGGCTGACGCCAAGTGCTGCTCCAAGAGGTCCTACGATTGGGAATGCAATTGCTGCAAGTCCCCAGAAGGTTCCTGATGCAAATGATAAAAGTCCGATAACTACGAATATCGTAACCGGCAGCAGTGACGGATTAACCGTTTTTAGCGCTGCATCTACGATGGTATTTACCAAACCAAGCTGATTGTTAACTTCGATAAGTACATATGACATAATGATGATTACCAGCATTGAACACATATCAGTGATACCAGCCAGTATGCCGTTGAAGAATTGATTTACATTCATCAATCTCTGAGGCAGGTACATTACGAAGCAAACGCCAAGTCCTGCAAATACTCCGATCAGCAGGTCATCACGCCATACGGCTACGATTGCTATGGCAAGTATCGGCAGCAGGAAGTTTATCGAACGGCACTTCTTGTCCTTGAACTTAAGCTCTTCGTCAGGTAACTCTCCGTGCAGTGCTTTTGCCTCTGGTGACTGTACTTCGCCAGTTTCAATTGCTCTTTGTTCAGCCTTTTTCATAGGTCCGAACAGAGGAATGATCTTAAGGCAGATTAGTGGTACTACCAGTACTGCCAGCCAGCCATAAATTACAAATGGAATAGTATGGATATATGCTCCGGTAACGCTGAGTCCGTTTAACATGTCAGCCTTCTTCATCAAGCCGCCCATAAATGCCGACCATGATGAGAATGGCACGATTGCACAAACCGTAACTCCTGTAGCATTTACGATAAATGCTATCATCTCTCTGGAAATCTTTTGTTTATCCGCTATCTTTCTTACTGCAGCACCTACGGCTAGACAGTTTAGATAATCGTCTACAAATACGATCATTCCAAGTATCCAGGTTCCGATCATGGTTGATTTTCTGGTCTTCAGGACCTTTTCAGCCAATTTCGAGAATCCAAGGACACCTCCTGATTCAGTGATCAGGAAAATAACTGAGCTGAACAGTGCGCAGATCATCAGTACCCACGCAGTATTTGAGTCAGTCATGACCGTGTACAAAGAATCCATAAATTTGTTGAACGCAGTCACCGGGTGTCCACCCGCGATCATTAGAAAACCTACGGCTACACCAAGGAACAGTGAAATGAACGTATCCTTGGTAATAAGTGCGAATACCAAAATTACAATTACCGGTATCAGCGCCCAAAATCCAAAACTCATAATATCACTTCCTTTCTCAAAACATAATTATGAAATGGATAATTGCAAACTATTTAAAATGTTCTTTTGACATTACTATATTGTACAAAGCTATGGCAAATACTTTACCGTTATCGCACAAAGTGTCCCACGTGATGTATTCGTTGTCCTCATGGCACTTGTCCTCATCGCCAGGGAATATCGGTCCCCAGGAAACTATGTTCGGCATTGCTTTGGCATAGGAACCTCCATAAGCAAGTACGCAATCAGGCTCCCTGCCCGATCCCTCTTTGTAAGCATCGTTGAATACTTTTACAAAAGGTCTGGATGCGCTTACAAATACTGCAGGCAGCGGTTCAATGTTCTCAAAGGTCCCGCCATACTCTGCAGAGAGCTTTCCCAGGACTTCGATGATTTCGTCCGATCCGGTACCATATGCAAATCTACAGTTGATATGTACTGAAACGTGATTCCCTTCCATCTTAAAAAGCGTTGCCGAAAAAGCATTTCTATGAACGAATTCACCCTGGTACTCTTCGCTCGGACTGTACAGCCCGATTTCTTTGCCGAATATGCTGCTGAAGCTGTCTCTCAGCATCAAAAGGATCTTGTATAGATCATTCTCAACTGGATGGAGTTTTTCAATCTCGTCTGCCAGATGGTAGGTGGCATTGTCACCCTTTTCCGGCTGGCTGGAGTGAACCGCCTTTCCTTTGGTGTCTACCTCTTTCTTCTCGACTGATTTTCCAGCCTCAAAGCGTTCCAGGATAGCCTTTGCCTTACCCGGTATGGCATTATTCATTACGCCAGCCTCTACCTTTGTCAAATACCAGCCATTCTGGTCGTGGCTTTCATCGACGTTGAATACCATATCTCCATCGACTATGCCTTTCTCTATATTGCACAAAGGAAACTCGCCGTCAGGAGTGAAACCATAATCAGGAAGCTTGGGTTTGCTGGCCATGAAGGCGTCCATATCTGTCCAGTCGACTTCTTCCTGAGTACCAAGAATCATCTGGATCTTCTTATGCATAAGTTCACCACTGTCGAGGAGAGCCTTCATTGCATATAGAGAAATCACAGCTGGTCCTTTGTCGTCCATGGTTCCTCTACCGATTATCTTCCCGTCCTTGAATTCCATTTTGAAAGGATCCGTCTCCCAGTCTTCTCTGTCACCTGGAGGCACTACGTCTACATGAGCAAGGATTCCAACTGTTTCATCTCCCTCGCCTACTTCGATAATGCCGATTTGATGGTCACAGACCGTCTTTGATTTGAAGCCCAGTTTTTCGCCAAGCTTCATTGCGTAGTCTAGGGCTCTGTCTACTTCTTTCTTGTCGTCCGATATACTTGGGATGGCAATAAAACTGCTGAGATCGTCGAGAATGTTCTGCTTATTATCGACGATATATTGCATTAGTTCTTCACTAGTCATGCTTATCACCTTCTTTTCCACTTTATCCTACTAAAAGAATAAACCTCGTGGTAACCACGAGGTCAATAAAAATTCAAAAATTTAATTAAAAATTAATCCGCCATAGGGGCATAAACGCAGTATAGTCCCAACCGTTTGCCGTTGACAAAATAGTTGGTGTTCTCTCTTCCGTAGAACTCACCACTTAATTTGTATCCCTTTTCTTTTGCATAATCAATGACAGGTTGAAGCATTTTCATAACATCATTATCGTAATGGACTTCTGTTATTAGACAATGCTCAGCCCTTTCTTCAATGCTCTTTTCATTAGTATTGGATGGGCTTATCTTCTTCTGATTCTCGATGGACAGATATCTTTGCAGTTTCGGTGCTTCATCGTTCAGATTATAGTAAAACGATATGGAAACGTCACCCCAGTCCTCTTTGTCAAGGTCAAAGCATTCTTCGATGTACTTGGCCATATGCACCGGCTCTTCAAATGAGCCATATCTTCTAAATCCAGGCGGCATGTCTCCAATCACATAGTTGCCGACCAGAGAAGTTTCTTCTTTATAACGCTCGCTCCAGTCATTGAGACTCCACAGGGCTTCGGTATAATCTCTGATTTCTTTTATCAGGTTGCTTTTGGCCTCATCCATGACATCACCGAGTTTTTCAAGAGGCAATCCATCCATTATGGTCTTTATTTCCTTAACATTAAGGTTCATGCTCCGATAAAACAAAATATCGGTCAATCTAATAAGATCATCTGATGAGTATTCCCAATATCCATTTTTTTCATTCTGCGTCGGGGTTATAAGTCCCTCATCGACATAATATCGGATAGTCTCGGTGGACATACCCAGTGCTTTTGATATTTCTCCAACCGTTAACAGCATGATTTACTCCTTATCTCGCCAATAGTTTCCTGATTCCAGCGTCTAGGCCATCGAGAGTCAACTCGTACATCGGGAAGATGTTTCCGACCATGGCGATGGTTCTGCTTCCCCATGCAAACCTCCATCGCTCCTCTTTGATGGGGTTCAGCCATATGCATTTCTTGTATCTGCGCTTGAATTTTTCCAGCCAGATGAGACCCGGCTCCTCGTTGTAAGCGTACCAGTCGATGTTGCCACCCCGAGCAGTAAGCTCATAGGATGACATTGCGGCATCGCCTACCAGAATGACTTTGTAGTCGCTATCGAGATTGCCGAATACCCAGTTTGTCTCGACCCATCTGCCATCGCTGCACTCAGGCCCTGTAAACAGATAATCGTAGATGCAGTTGTGGAAGAAGTATGTCTTCAGATCCTTCAAATGAGACGATTGATTTACCGCCTGGAAGAGCTGACTGCATATCTGACTATATCTGGTCATGGATCCATCCGAATCCATCAAAAGCAACAGTTTGACCGTATTCTTACGCGGCTTTTCATATACCAGCTTGAGCATTCCTGCGTTATCGCAGGTCGCGTCTATGGTTTCATCAATATCCAGCTCGGTCTTTGCCGTGTCGACTCTCGTCGAAAACTGACGAAGCTTGCGGAAAGCCATCTGAAACTGTCTAATATCGAGTTCATTATCCTGACGGAAATCTCTGAAATTACGTTCGCCGGCCACCTGAATGGCAGACTTGTGCTTACTGGCCCCGCCAACTCTTATGCCCGCAGGATTATACCCTCCGTGTCCCATTGGCGACGTACCGCCTGTCCCGATCCAGTAGTTTCCTCCGTCATGCTTTTCATTCTGCTCTTCAAGTCTCTCCTTGAACATCTTGCGCAGCTCGTCAAGATCGTGTTCCTTTGCCCATTCCGGCATGTCTTCCATGTCACGTTCCAGCTCGTCCTGAGTCAACCAGTTCCATAGCTCGTCCGGAATCTCATCTACGGATTCGATTCCCTCAAAGTACTGGGCGAAGGCCATATCGAATTTATCATAGTCGCTCTCTGACTTTATAAGTACATTACGGCAAAGGTAATAGAATTCGATCAGGGAATTGCCTGCAAGACCTTTGTTCAAGGCATCCATCAGGCACAGCCACTCATCAAATGATATGTCAAGGCCTTGCAATCTTAGCAGATCGTAAAAATCCAAAAACATAATTATCTCCTGTAATGTCTGGCAACTGCAATATCCTGATTCTTCTTCAATAATACTCCTATGTATGGTATTTCATCGCAGATGCGGCTGATATCTATGCCACTTATCTGCAGTGCCTGAAGCCAGTCCAGAAGTTCAGAAGTGCTAGGCTTTTTCTGTATGTCACGCATATCACGGATGTCATAAAATGCTTTCATTGCTTCCTTCACAAGCTTCTTGTCTATATCTCCAAAGTGCACTTTGATGATCTCGCGCATCTTGTCCTCCGTTGGGAAGTCTATATAGTGAAAGATGCAGCGGCGCAGAAATGCGTCCGGCAGTTCCTTCTCGGCATTGGATGTGATAATGACGATAGGCCTGTGCTTGGTCGTCACGGTCTTCTTTGTCTCATTGATGTAGAATTCCATCCTGTCCAGTTCCCACAAAAGGTCGTTTGGAAATTCCAGGTCAGCTTTATCTATCTCATCTATGAGCAGAACTACCTGTTCTTCCGAGGTGAATGCCTCGCCCAGTTTGCCCAGCTTGATATACTTGCTGATATCGGCAACATCGCCCTCACCGAACTGGCTGTCGTAAAGACGCTGCACCGTATCATAAACATAAAGGCCTTCCTGTGCTTTTGTTGTAGATTTTATGCCCCAAATGATAAGCGGCATCTTCAAGGCATCAGCTATAGCCTGCGCAAGCATGGTCTTGCCTGTGCCCGGTTCACCTTTGATAAGGAGCGGCTTCTGCAAAGCTATGGCCACGTTGACTGCATTCATTAATTCATTCGATGCGACATAATCGTCGCTTCCTTTAAATTTCTTCATTTAATTACCTTCTGTTTTTATTATTTATGCTCCGATTACTAATGGAACAAGAATCGTAGTAAGAAATCCTTCCGTTACTCCGATTAAAAATGAATATGCTATTATTTCATCTCTTGTTGCTTTTTGGACTATAGGTATGCAGACATCGCCAGCCGCTGAGCCGGGAAGTCCGGTCACCTCTATATACCCTACTTTGTTGGCCAGGACCGGGATAAGCACGATTCCACCAAGCTCTCTGAAAACATTATGCAGGAATGATATGGCACCTGCTATTTCATGGCCTGCGTTGGTTATGGCAACTGGCGCAAAGCTGTACCAGCCGAAGCCGTATCCAATAGCCAGTGATTCTCTCACCGATATGATTGGTACTATCAAACCAATTGCTATTGCCATGACCGATGTACCTATAACCACCGCTGCCGGAAATGCAAACACCCTTGCACCTATGCTCCTAAACTGATTTATCACATCTCCGGAATATCCCATGCTGTAGCCGACAAATGTCATCATTATGCAAAGGCCTATGGTCATTGCATAACTTGTGACACTGTAAAACTCAGTCAACTGTGTTGACGACATTAGCTTTCTAATTAAAAAGAATCCTACAGATATACCTGCAATTACTGAAATTACTATACACCATGTCATCGAGCTTCCATCATCACCGCGAACCTCTTCCACTGACTCTATTTCTTCAATCTCATCAACTGCAAGTTTCTCTTCAGGAGGCTCATCCTTGCATTTATGTCCTTTGATAAATCCATATTTATCGATTCCCATTAGCTTTCTGGTAATCGTAATAGGTAATAGCGCCGCGATCCACATAAGTATTGTGAATACTACAGATATGAATCCTATGTTTCCGATGTTGTCGATGACCTCCTGATTAGCGCCCATGCGCATTCCCATTACAAATACTAAAAAAGAAATGCTGATCAACATGATCACATTGACCAGCGAATCATAAGATTTCTTTCCTCTTCTATGGTAGCCGTAGGCATACCCAATGAACATGACTCCCCAATAGAGTACTATGTATTTCATCGTACCTCCATATTATGATAAGTTAACCAATAATCAATGGTACCATGATTGGTACCGCTATCGAAAGTACTACTCCCGATACAAACGAATATACTGCGGTGTTGCTGCTGGTTGCCCTTTCCACTATTGGAAGGCAGACGTCCATAGCTGATGCCCCCGGGAGTCCGCAGCATTCTACAAAGCCAACATGTTTTGCAACCATTGGTATCGTTATGATCGCCAAAAGCTCTCTCATAACGTTATGCATAAATGATATCGCACCTGCTATTACATAGCCCTTATCCATGATGATTCCTGGCGCCAGTGAGTACCAGCCAAATCCAGCGCCGATTGCCAGGCTTTCCTTCATGGATACCGGCAGGAAAATCCCACAAAGAGCGGAACCTATTAGGGTTCCAACGATTGCTGCCAGCGGAATAGCCATGATTCTGATCCCGACCTTCTTGAAATTGTCTACGACCTTCCCGTCAAGGCCCAGATCCATTCCTACAAATACCAAAAGTGTGCATAGACCAAGCTTTATGGCAAGGCTGGCAAAAGTATTAAACACGTCAAAACTGCTGAAGAGATCATCCACAAAGAGATATCCTGATATCATTCCGAGAACCACTGATACGAGTATCTTGATGGTCATCGTATCGACCTTGCCTCTTTTGTCGTGTCCCTTCTGGGTAGCTTCACCCACACTTATTTCTTCTATTTCGTCAACTTCTATGCTTTCTTCATTGATGGCAATATTATCCATCGGATTCTGCATTAGTCCGTATCTGTCTATCTTAAGGAGCCTACGCGTAATGGAAATGCAAACAGTAGTCATTACCATGACCACTACAGTAAATGCCAGCGCGTACAGCCCAATTGAATTCAAATTAGCTATGACCTCGCGGTTTGCCCCCATGCGAAGTCCCATAACGAATACCAGTATTATTATTGCTACCGTCTGGACCTTCCCGGTCCACCTAAGTTTCTCTTTGATTCCCCTGAGTCTGCTTCCTATAAAGTAGCCAACGATTGTAATGCCCAAATACAGCACCAGATCTGCCATTTGATTTACCCTCAACCCTCTCAAAAACTAGCCTATAACCTCTATATCCATTATATATTTTACCTTGACATAAGTCCACAGGTATTATATCATTTTTCTAAGAATCGGGGAGATGATGCTATGATTAAGTTACTGACAAATGAACAGTCAGATGCATTCTATACAAAGATAGATGATAAAACTAAGGCGAAGACCAAAGATGCAAGGAGTTTTACCATGCCCCTTGGAAATGACAAATATCTAATGTCATTTCACTGGGTAAACGGCGACAAAGTACTCATTTATGCTGACCCTGCCACATGTATGGTCATGACTGACAACGAGGAAGTCCGCACGATGGTAAAATCTATCGATAAGCCTGAAGGTGGCTTGGAGGAGATGTTCTTCTTTTTCCTTAATATCACTGCTGACGAGGTATACCGTCTAGAAGCGATCGAGGCAAAAATAGCCTCTATAGAAGATACACTGCTGCTGGATATGCGTCCAGATCCAAAGGACCTGAGCAAGATAATAAATATCAGAAAAGAAATCGGTGTTATCAAGCGCTATTATATTCAGATGGAATTCCTGTCAGACGATTTAGCGGACTGCAACCATTACTTTGCTTTCATAGATAAGAAATTCGACAGGCTGCTTGACTATATACTGCGACTTTCCGAGAGCATCGAGCAGGTCCGCGAAGCATATCAGTCACAGATAGATATCGAACAGAATAACGTAATGAAATTCTTTACAGTTGTCACAACGATATTCCTGCCATTGACCTTGATAACCGGCTGGTTCGGTATGAATATAATCATGCCGGAGTTCAAGTGGGCATACGGCTATCCATATGTCATAGGATTGAGTATCATAGTTGTACTCGGCTTAGTGGCCGTTTTCAAGAAAAAAAAGTGGTTTTAGATGAAGAAACAGAAGAAACTGTTGCACTGCAACAGTTTCTTTACTTTCTGGCTTTGGGCATTTTACCCAATGACAGCTTAATCGGTTCGTTCTTTCAGCGCCGTTGAAATGGATTCATACATCCGTTCAGGATCTATTGGCTTTGCCAGATGTCCATCCATTCCGACATCCATGCTCTCCCTGATGTCATCGTCAAAGGCATCTGCCGACATGGCTATTATCGGAATCGTTGCGGCATCCTCCCGTTTCATCCGACGAATTGCCTTTGTCGCTTCATGTCCATTCATGACCGGCATTCTGATATCCATCAGTATTACATCAAAGGCACCAACCTCAGAGTCTTCAAACATCTGGCAGGCTATCTGGCCATTCTCTGCAACCGTCACAACCATACCTTTCATCTCTAAAAGTGCTTTTGCCACTTCTATATTCATTTCATTATCTTCCGCAAGCAATACTTTGCGCCCCACCAAACTGCTCCAATCACGTGCAGGCTGGTTCGATCTGTCCGTAATGCCATCAGCACGCTCAAATTTCAAAGATATTATGAATTCCGTGCCCTTACCGATCTGGCTGTTAACTTCTATCTGGCCATGCATCATGGTAATCAGTTTCTGGACTATTGATAGGCCAAGTCCCGATCCAGGAGTATCAGATTTCTGACGTTCCTGAGAAAATGGTTCAAACATCTTTGGAATAAACTCAGCATCCATCCCGCAACCATTATCCTTTACCTTTACTACATCGCAGATATAATCCTCCTCGATTTTTGTACATTCAACTGTCATGATCACCGTGCCGTTTTCAGGCGTAAATTTAATGGCATTGGACAGGAGGTTCATCAGAACCTCTTGCAGCCTTAATGGATCCACCATGAATGGTACTCTGGCCGCATGTTCATCATCTAATGTGAAATCAATATGCTTTTCATCAGCTAGAGGTTTTATCGCAGAACTGACTTTCTTTATGACCTCATCATAATATGTCGGTACTGGCTTCAGCATTATTGCACCGGATTCAATTTTGGAAAGGTCCAGAGTGTCATTGACAAGGTCAAGCATTATTTTCCCTGCCTGCTCGATTTTATCAAGATACTCGCGATTATCCGATGTGTCAAAAGATGTCTTTGCAAGGCTCGTGTACCCAAGGACCGCATTTAACGGCGTACGCATATCATGGCTCAGATTAGACAGGAAATCTGTCTTCATGGCATCAGCATGTCTTACTTCCTTCAAAGCCTGCTGCAAAGTCTCCGTGTGTTCCCTTTCCTGTCTTGTCTCTTCAGTAATGTCACTCATCAGAAACAATATCCTGCTCCTGGTTTGATCCAGATACTGATACGTCATTTTTTTACGTCGTTTCTCAGCATCAACAGTATATTCAAAAACATAGCTGTATTCCTTCTGTTCTTCGAGCATTGCAAGTACCGTCTCCAGAGATACTTTCTTATATTCCGAACCTGGCGCTTCCAGATCGATCATGTTCACGATTTTTTTCTCAATCAGCGACAAATAATCATCTGTGTCTTCATTCTGCCTATCCACTGACCAGTTGGTGGAATACTGATAGTTAATCTTCCCAGTAGCTGGATCTATCAGGGTTATATTATCGTATTCTCTGCTGGCAATAGCAGAAATAACTTTTTGTTCCTTTTCCTGGCGGTCTATGTCCTCAAAGTAAACTATAGCCTCTAAATCACCATTCCCCGGATTCTTCAACAGGCTAAGGAACACTTTGATAAGGTGGATCTCACCACTTTCCAATCTATAATGATATTCCAGTGATAATCTGTCGTTATGATTCGCATATTGTTCATTTAAATTTTCCCTGTTAAACAAATCAATAAATCTTCTATTTTCATCAGGTTCATCTATTTGTTCAGCGAATGCCTCCGTCAATGAATCCATAGAATCGGATTTGCAGGCATTTTTAATCCTATTCGTTATTCCACGTTCACCACTATGCGTATTAGCAGTTAGATTAACGCGAAATACACAAAGTGCATTCGAGCTATCGCTCAACAGCTGTTCAAGAGAATCCTCATACTGACCATACTCGGCATGAAAAAGTGCCATTTCAGCAGCATATTGAGATGTCGTTCTTTGCTGTATGGACACATAGACTATCATTAATGCCACAGCTTCAGTGATCCCCATAACGTTGAGATCCGGTAGCAGATACTGCGCAATCGGTCCTAATACCGGGAAAAGAAAACATAGTAGAAACATGCCAAAGTCACGCCTGTGCCTGTTTTCTTTTTTGCTGGCTGCGTATATTGCCGTAATGAGTATAGCTACCATCAAATACAGATACGAGAACATTATATAGCTTGTAAACCAATCCCCTCGTTCATAAATCCCATTGGAGTCAATATAGAATATGGTCCCACTGAAGTGGTTAATGGCAAGCGCAAGTATTTCAACCACCGGCGCAACTGTAAACCAAAAGAACGGTTTCGGTGAAGGTGTGCGTCCATTAAACCAGTAATACGAATACAATGTCCAGCAATAACAAAGGATTGCAAGCATGGCATAGAACACAAACATGGTTATCCACAAAGTAAGATTATCAGAGGTTGCTGCCCTGTATTTTGGCAAGCAGCTTTGCAACATCTCCATTACCAGTATTACAGTACACGAAACCAGCATGAAGATGAATATCTTCCTGCTGTAATCCTTCTTTGGTTCCAGATAAGCGGCAACCATCAAAGCAAAAATAATGCATATACCTACAATAGGGATTGCAACGTTGTCGATGTTTTGAATGGAATCAAACATAATAGGGCCTTCTTTTGTTACACACTACCTTTTTATGAAAAAATGGAGCATAGGGGGATCGAACCCCTGACCTCCAGATTGCGAACCTGGCGCTCTCCCAGCTGAGCTAATGCCCCATGATCCGCGCAGGCTAATGCCTGCGCGAAAAAATGTTATCATTGATTCAGTTTAGAGACCTCTCTCCTGCTTGATAGCTGCTTGTGCAGCCGCAAGTCTTGCAACAGGGACTCTGTATGGTGAGCAGGAAACGTAGTTAAGTCCGATCTTGTTACAGAATTCGATACTCTTAGGATCTCCTCCATGCTCTCCGCATATTCCCAAATGTATATTTGGTCTTGTCTTTTTACCCAGTTTAACAGCCTGTTCCATAAGTTTACCAACGCCTGTCTGGTCAATAGACTTAAACGGATCAGATTCCAGTATGCCTTTCTTAATGTACTCTTCGATAATACCCGCGGTGTCATCTCTTGAGAATCCGAATGTCATCTGAGTCAAGTCGTTTGTCCCGAATGAGAAGAATTCAGCTTCTTCAGCAATTTCGTCTGCAGTAACTGCTGCACGAGGTACCTCTATCATAGTACCGATCATGTATTCGATAGTGTCTCCAAATTCCTTCATGCACTTCTCTGCAGTAGCGATGACTGTCTTCTTGACATCCATCAGCTCTTTCTTTGAGCCTACCAGTGGAATCATTATCTCTGGAACTATATCTATCTTAAGGTCGTTCTTTACTTCCAAAGCAGCCGTGATAATGGCTTCTGTCTGCATCTCAGCGATCTCAGGATAAGTAACAGCAAGTCTGCATCCACGATGGCCAAGCATAGGATTGAACTCCTGGAGTTCCTGAGCCTCTGCAGCAATCTTTTCGTAAGGAATACCGCTGGTCTTTGACAACTGACGCATATCTTCATCAGTCTTAGGCAGGAATTCATGTAGAGGTGGATCAAGCAGTCTGATCGTAACCGGTCTCTCTGCCAGAGTCTTAAACATCTCTCTGAAATCACCCTTCTGATATGGCAGAAGCTTAGCCAGTGCTACTCTTCTATCTTTTTCATTGTCGGCAAGGATCATCTCACGAATAGCAGGGATCCTTACATCCTGGAAGAACATGTGCTCAGTTCTGCAAAGTCCAACGCCCTCAGCGCCGAATTCAACAGCCTGCTTAACATCTCGTGGCGTGTCTGCATTGGTCCTAACCTTCATTGTACGGAATTCGTCTGCCCATGACATTATGGTTCCAAAGTTTCCTGTAAGGCTAGGCATAGTCTCTTTGATAACGCCTTCGTAAACATTACCATTGGTTCCGTTTATTGAAATATAATCTCCATTTCTATAGGTTCTGCCATTAACAGTCATAACCTTGGCATCTTCATCTACTACCAGTGATGAACAGCCAGCGACACAGCATTTGCCCATGCCACGTGCTACTACTGCTGCATGAGACGTAACGCCTCCGCGAGCCGTGAGTATACCTTTAGCTACTACCATTCCAGCCAGGTCTTCAGGTGAAGTCTCCTGACGAACGAGCAGTGTATTCTCTCCTCTTGCAGCACGTCTTTGTGCATCCTCTGCTACAAAGCAGATCCTGCCACTTGCTGCTCCCGGTGAAGCCGGAAGTCCGTGTGCAATGACTTCAGCTTTGCTCTCATCCATCTCATCGAATGTAGGGTGGAGCAGATGCTCTACGAAGTCAGGTTCAATTCTTAGTACTGCAGTTTTTCTATCGATAAGTCCCTCATCGACCATGTCTACAGCTACATTGATAGCTGCCAGTGCAGTTCTCTTTGCTGACCTTGTCTGCAGCATAAACAGTTTACCTTTTTCAATTGTAAACTCCATATCCTGCATGTCTGTGAAATGCTTTTCAAGAACGTCAGCTATATGTTCAAAGTTCTTATATGCTTCAGGGAACGACTCAGCCATCTCTGCAATAGGCTTCGGCGTTCTGATTCCAGCAACTACATCTTCGCCCTGTGCATTGACCAGAAATTCTCCGAATATCTTTTTCTCACCGTTGACCGGACTTCTTGTGAAAGCAACTCCTGTACCGGAGTCATTTCCCATGTTTCCGAATACCATTGACTGAACATTAACTGCTGTGCCAAGGGTATCAGGAATGTCATTGAGCTGTCTGTAAAGGATAGCTCTGTCATTGGACCATGAACGGAATACTGCAGTTATTGCCTGCATCATCTGATCCTTAGGATCCTGAGGGAAAGCAGCTCCCATCTCCTTCTCGACCAGTTCCTTGTATCCCACGATGATCTCCTTCAAGTCATCAGTCGTAAGATCAACATCAAATTCCGCGCCGGACTTTTCCTTCTGCGCATCGAATATCTTGTCAAATTTCTTCTTTGAAATAGTCTGAACTACGTCGCCGAACATCTGAATAAATCTTCTGTAGCTGTCGTAAGCAAATCTTTCGTTGTTAGTCAGTTTTGCCAAAGCTTTAACGGTGTCGTCATTTAAACCCAGGTTTAAAATGGTATCCATCATGCCCGGCATTGAGATAGGTGAACCGGATCTTACTGACACAAGAAGTGGATCGTTCGGATCACCGAACTTCTTTTCCATAACATTTTCCAGCTCAGCCAATTTGACATAAACTTCTTCGACGACGGATTCATCAATTTTCATACCATCATCATAATACTTGTTGCATGCTTCTGTCGTTACAGTAAAACCAAAAGGTACCGGCAGGCCAATCTTGGTCATTTCAGCCAAATTAGCGCCTTTGCCTCCCAACAGATCACGCATTTCCTTAGACCCTTCGTTGAATGAATAGACGAATTTCTTTTCCATGATACTACCTTCTTTCTGTTAGAAATTCAATCGCTCCTCTATGTAGCCTTTCACCTGGTCTATAGGTATTCTTACCTGTTCCATAGTATCGCGATTTCTGATGGTTACACAACCATCCTCCTGCGTATCAAAATCTACGCAAATACAGAAAGGAGTACCAATCTCATCTTCTCTACGGTATCTCTTTCCAATTGACCCCGTAACATCGTAATCCACGTTGAAATGCTTGGATAACTCTGCATATATAGGCTCAGCCTGATCTCCCAGCTTCTTTGCCAGTGGCAGGACAGCAGCCTTAAAAGGCGCAAGCGCTGGATGGAAGTGCATCACGATACGTGTGTCGTCCTTCCCGTTGGCGTCTGTTACGGTCTCTTCATCGTATGCATCGATCAAGAATGCCAAAGCAACTCTGTCAGCTCCCAGTGATGGTTCGATGCAATAAGGTATATAAGTTTCCTTCTCCTTTCCTTCTCCCTCAGTATAGCTAAGTTCTTCTCCTGAGAAATTGCTGTGCTGAGTCAGATCGAAGTTTGTTCTATCTGCAACTCCCCAAAGCTCGCCCCATCCAAATGGGAACAGATACTCAAGGTCTGTTGTAGCGTTACTGTAATGGGACAGCTCTTCCTGTGAATGGTCTCTCAGCCTAAGCTTATCCATATTCATGCCCAGTGCCTTCAGGAAGTCATGGCAATAGTTCTTCCAGTATTCAAACCACTCTAAATCAGTTCCAGGCTTGCAGAAGAACTCCAGTTCCATCTGCTCAAATTCTCTGGTCCTGAATGTAAAGTTACCCGGTGTGATTTCATTTCTGAAAGATTTTCCTATCTGTGCAATACCAAAAGGTATCTTCTTTCTTGATGTCCTCTGAACGTTTTTAAAGTTGACAAAGATTCCCTGAGCAGTCTCAGGTCTTAGATATATCTGTGATTTAGTATCTTCAGTTACTCCTTGGAATGTCTTAAACATCAGGTTGAACTGTCTTATATCTGTAAAATCCTTTTTGCCGCAGTCAGGACAGGTGATTCCGTTATCAGCAATGTATGCCTCCAGCTTTTCATTAGGCCAGCCGTCAACTACGACAGGTTCCAATCCTTTCTCTGCAATAAAATCTTCTATCAGCTTATCAGCACGGAATCTGGAATGGCAGTTCTTGCAATCTATCAGCGGATCTGAAAATCCACCGACGTGTCCTGATGCTTCCCATGTTCTTGGGTTCATCAGTATTGCAGCATCCAACCCTACGTTGTACTTTGACTCCTGAACGAACTTACGCCACCATGCTTTCTTGATGTTGTTCTTGAATTCGACTCCCAAAGGGCCGTAATCCCATGTGTTGGCAAGTCCTCCATAAATTTCAGAGCCGGGATATACGAATCCTCTGCCCTTTGCCAGTGCAACGATTTTTTCCATTGTGACTTCTGTACTCATTTATTAATCTCCAACTTTCTTTAAAATTATTTATCTATTCTTCTGGTTTTTCTTCTGTTTTTTCAGGATGAAACTCATCATATCTGCAGTCATCGCAGCGATCTTCACAAGGATCTGTGCAAGTCTCGCAATCTTTATCGCATACATCTATATCTACTGCACCATCATCTCCGAATTTCTTTGACTTGATTTTATCAGCAGCATCAAATGCCGCCTCTTTTGCATCCTTTGCCATATCCTTTGCTTTATTTACTGCTGCTTCACCTTTCTCTTTGACATTTTCATACATGTCAGGTGCCTTTTCTTTGAAGCCGTCGTAAATACCGCTGCCTGTAGTCTTGGCATCCTCATAAATATTTCCTGCTTTATCCGTGATATCGACAACAGAACCGTCTACCTTGATCAGCTCTATCTTGCACTTGAAACTGAAAGCAGCCAGCACACCTATAATGATTCCCCAAGGAGCAACTACTGCGCCAAGGACACCGGCGTTGACAGGAATGTTTATCAGAGTATTGTCACCGCGTTTTACAACTATCTTGGAGATATTGCCTTTTTTGATGACTTCCTTCATCTTCTCTATCAAAGCTTCACCCTGTTCACCAATCTTCTTTGAAGAAGATTGTTCATCGATGGTCTCTTCAATTGCGATAATGGCATCAACTACGTTTCCATCAGCTTTTTCCAAAGCTTCCTTTGCTTCTTTGTAGGTTACTCCGGTCCTGTCTTTGACCAGTTCAATCTTTTCCAAAGTGATCTCCATAATGAACCTCCTAAATTTTTTCTGTGAAAATGCTTTCACTCTTTAAGTCTCCCACATCCAGGTGGTACGACATATAATTCTTTATTATCATCTGCAATCTGCTCGAAACGAAATCGTCTAATGCAATATTTTCGAAAGATTTCAGCGGATTAGCAATGAAGTATTTCAATACATCTACTATACCAAACTTTGTTTCATAAATCAATGAATCTTCCCGTGAAGTGTTAAGTTTTTCTGCGCATTCAGAGCACATTATTCCTCCATCAGGAACGCTGAAATAATTCAAATCATCTTTTTTGCCACAGCCGACACACTGATCCAGTTCAGGGGACATTCCCATGATTCGTAAAATTTTGATTTCATAAGCCAGTACCAGTGTTTCGAATTTCTTCTTACGTGTCTCCAGCTCTCCCATAAAATCAATCAGCAAATCAAATATTGCCGGTTGTGCTACATCTTCAGGCACGAGCTTCTCTGTCAGTTCAAGCACAAAGGCTGCGTACATGTATTTATCAAGATCTTCGCCAATTCCATAAAAGCTCTTTATTGTCTCCGCATGGTCTAAATTGTAGTAATTCTTGCCCTGGAATATCTGATAATTGCCATAAGTAAACGGACGCAAAGCCAGTGAAGACTTTGCCTTACCTTTTTCGTTAATGGCGCTTCCCACACTGATCTTACCGTATTTCCTTGTGAACAAAAGAATCATCTTCCGTCCGCCTGTTGCCTTGGTTTGCCGAAAAATGATTCCATCTGAATTTAGATACATCGCAAGCCTATTCCTTTTCTTTATATCCGAAATTGGCAAGGTCAAAATCACTGTCTCGCCAGTTTTCCTTTACCTTTACCCATGTTTCCAGGTACACCTTTGTACCCAGAAGTGCTTCCAGCTCAGTGCGAGCCGCTTTGCCGATGCCTTTAAGCTTTTTGCCGCCTTTACCGATGATTATGCCCTTGTGAGACTTTCTCTCGCAGTAAATCACGGCTCCTATCTTGGTGATTTTGTCGCTCTCCTTGAACGACTCTATCTCAACGGCGATACCGTGTGGAACTTCGTCCTCAAGATACATCAAAGTCTTTTCTCTGATGATCTCGCTGACCAGAAATCTCTCTGGATAGTCGGTGATCATGTCGTCAGGGAAGTACATTGGTCCCTCAACGAGCATGTCCTCAATCTTACCCATAAGCTCTGGCACGTTTTTGCCCTTTAAAGCTGACGTTCCATATATCTCATCGAACATATTCAGCTCATCGTATTCTTCAAAAGCCTGTTTGTAATCCTCAGGGCTCATGGTATCTATCTTGTTGATAACCAGTATCTTAGGAGTATCTATGGTCTTCAGCATCTCAACGATGTACTTGTCTCCGCCTCCGTTTTCCTGCGGTCCGTCTACAAGAAACAGGACGACATCCACTTCCTTGAAAGTATTGGTCGCCATCTCTGTCATGGCATTTCCCAGCTTATTGCGGCCTTTATGAATTCCCGGAGTGTCGATGAATACCATCTGTACCCCTTCATCCTTAGGACCGTTTTCGCCCTCATGTCTCGTATATATTCCTCTAATGCTGTTTCTCGTAGTCTGCGGTTTATCCGACGTAATTGCTATTTTTTCGCCTAATATCTGATTAAGCAGAGTTGATTTTCCAACGTTCGGTCTGCCGATTATTCCTACAAATCCTGATTTCATCAATTATCCTTTCTATAGTGAAAAGTTCTCTGGCAGTAAGCTGCTCAGCTTTTTCACTTCCAAGTGGTCCTCATCGTCGCCGGTTATTACATCAATATCCGTTGAAAACTCAGACAAAAATTGTCTGCATATGCCGCACATAGGTGCAGCTCCGCGACTCGATACTACTGCAATAGCATCGAATTCTTTGTACCCCTCAGAGACGGCCTTTACACATGCCGTTCTCTCTGCACAAATAGTAGCTCCAAATGACCCATTTTCCACGTTGACTCCAGTAAAAACCGTGCCATCCTTTGCTAAAAGCGCAGCTCCAACTTTGAACTTTGAATATGGCGCGTAGGCATTAACCATGGCCGCCTGCGCTTTGTTATACAAATCTTTATAATCCATGTCATTACCTCCCGATGCCAAGATACTCCATCACTTCTTCTTCGCGTGCACGCATCTCTTTCTTGTCTTCATCGGTCATGTGGTCATAGCCGAGAAGATGGAGTATGCTGTGCACGAACAGATATATTATCTCCCGCTCAAAGGGATGGCCGAATTCTTCTGCCTGAGCCATTGCCTGATCTCTGCAGATCACTACGTCGCCCAGCTCTATCAGCTCATCGGGCATGTCCTCTACGCTTTCGTACTGTGGAAACGAGAGAACGTCCGTGACTTTGTCCACGTCCCGGTACTCTTTGTTAAGGGCATGTATTTCATCCGCTGAAACAAAGCTTACGCTGACCTCGCAGACAGATTCATCAAGTCCTTCCTCTGTGACACAGCGGGTCGCAGCCTTTTCCATGGTCGCGATAATTTCCGCTGATACCTGTTCCTCTTCGGCAAAGTAAATCTTCATATCAATCCTCTCTGTTGTCAGGGTCTTTCTTATAATAATTATCATAGGCATTGATTATCTTCTTGACCAGGTCGTGACGAACTACGTCAACATCGTGAAGATAACAGAAATCTATGCCTTTTACATTCTTCAAAACTTTTGCCGCCTCGACGAGTCCGCTCTTCTTGCCCTTCGGCAGGTCGATCTGCGTCACATCACCGGTGACTACCACCTTGGAGCCAAAGCCCATTCTGGTCAGGAACATTTTCATCTGTTCTCTGGTGGTATTCTGTGCCTCGTCCAGTATGATAAATGCATCATCAAGAGTACGTCCACGCATGTAAGCAAGTGGAACCACCTCGATGGCAGCCTTTTCCTTCAGACGCGAAGCATTGTCGCGGCCAAGGATATCATACAGTCCGTCGTACAAAGGTCTCAGGTACGGATCCACCTTTTCCTGAAGGTCTCCGGGAAGGAAGCCAAGGCTTTCCCCCGCCTCAACTGCAGGTCTTGCCAGAATGATCCTCTGAACTTCTTTGTTCTTGAAAGCATTTATAGCCATAGCTACAGCGATATAAGTCTTGCCGGTTCCCGCAGGACCTATGGCAAAGACTACATCCTTTTCCTTCATCGACCTTACATAGGCCTTCTGGCCAATAGTCTTAGGTTTTATCGGCTTTCCCTTTGCAGTGAAACAGATAATGTCCTTGCTGACATTCTGCTCACCATAAGACATGCCGTGTTCTTTCAACTCCATTATGTAGTTGACCTTCTGCGTGTCGATCTTTTCTCCGCTGCGCACGAGGCCCATAAGTTCCTCCAGCACCCCCGCGGCAAGGTCAAGCTTCTCACCCTTCAGCAACAGCGCATCATCTCTCTGAAATATTTCGACACCTGTGCTTTCCTTGATGAGATTCAGGTTGACGTCAAGATTACCGAATAATTCTTCGCAATCCATTCCCTCGTCAATGGTCAGCTTTCTAAGCTCTCCGTTATTTGAACTAGTTTTCCCGTTATTCAAATATGCTCTCCTTTGTTACTAAATAATATAGAAAAAAAGCTGTGCACGCGAATCATCGCCATGCCCAGCTTAATTATACTACTTTATATGTTACTTTGAAAGAAATTCCGTAACGGCTTCTTTAACATCATTGCCATCAGCAAGTCCTTTGACCTTCTGCATGACAGGACCCATAAGTTTGCCCATGTTCTGCTTACCACCCTCAATATTGAGCGAAGCTGCAGTCTCTTTGACAACCTCCATGATTTTTTCCTTTGACATCTGCTCAGGGATGTACTTTTTAAGAACCTCTATCTCTGCGTTATATGCTTCTAAAAGATCGTCTCTACCAGCTTTTTCAAAATCAGCGAGGGCATCCTTACGCATTTTTATCTGCTTCTGCAGAATTGCGACTATGCCAGCATCGTCCAGTTCTTCTCTTTTATCTATCTCATACTGCTTAATAGCGGCACGAGCAAGACTGATAGTGTTCTTACTTACTGCATCGTGAGCTTTCATCGATGTTTTGAAGTCTTCCATTAACTGTTCTTTTAAGCCCATTTATATCACCTCGATTCTTGTTGGATTAAATGGCCTAAAAGACTAATATTTCTTAGCCTTTTTCCTTGCGGCTTCAGACTTTTTCTTTCTTTTTACGCTTGGCTTTTCATAATGCTCTCTTTTTCTAACTTCTGCCATGACGCCGTCTCTTGCGCATGATCTCTTGAATCTCTTCAGAGCGCTCTCCAAGCTTTCGTTTTCTCTTACGATTACCTGTGCCATATTCCGATTCACCTCCTGCCTTAATTGAAATTCCAGCTGTGAGCTGTCTTAAGCCTATAACGGTGATAATTATACTATTTTTGAAAGAATATAGCAAGTTGTTTTTTGCCAAGTATTAAACAGATGTCTGTTCGTCTACAGTTTTATTGACTTCAATGTGCTATCATGCTAAAATTCGCTTATAAGCATTCGCTCAACTTTTGTAAAAGAAAGCAACGAGGTGTAATAATGAAAAATAAAGTATCAAAGAAGGCGCTGACAATTGTCCTTTCGGTTGTATGCATTGTAGCATTCATGCCGCTTATCAGCTCCGGTGCAACTCTGACTGACAGCAAGGATCTGAAGAAGGGCACAATCAATGCCATATCATCCATGTATATCCTCAACCAGTATAAGGCTGGAAACAAACCATCCACAGTTTATAAGGGCACTGCATTAGTTGCTGTAGCAGAATATGCTGCAAACAGCTCTTTGTACACTGTAAAATCCTATTATAGCGGTAAGCTTTCTGCCTACACGGCCGTAAAGTTTGCTAATCTCTCTGCAGCATCAACAAAATCCCGCGATGACGGAATCACTGCCAGAGCATCTATTCTCGCCGGCACCTATGACTTCGCCAAAAATCCTAATAAGGTTTTATGCCTGTACACGACTTCACTGAACAGCATAGCCTCGGACTATTCCAGCTTCAAGACTATCACCAACCAGTCGAAGTTAACAAAAGCAAAATACAATACCATAGTAGGATATGCCTCGGCAGTAAATGTGCAAAAGGTCCTGATATATGGTAAAAACTCAAAGGGTAAACTTGTTGCCAAGTATATCTGTCTTCTTGCGAACGTGTCATCCACAGGCAGCAAAATTTCATACATGTGTATAAACCCAGAGAATTCCAAGTACATGAAGAAAGGAACGATTGGTATTTAATTAATCCTCCACATCGATCCTAAATACGTTTATTACATCGGCATCAGGACAGCAAAACCTGATGTCGTTTTCTTTGCTCAACGGCAGCTCGCCGCCATAACGCAAAATGTCCACATATGGAAATGCCGCATGCATGGCCATAGGACAAAGTTTTCCACGGTCCTCATCAAAATCAAAAGTGTCGCCGATCTTATGACCATGGTGGCATCCACCTTCGCCTATTTTATCTATCAAAGTCAGCTTGATTTTCTTTCTGCTCATATCTTTACCTCATGTGAGAAATATGGACCGCCCCGATATGAGGCGGTCCTTTGAATTGCATCAGCAAATCAACCTGGTGGCCAAGTCATCTTGCGCTTGCCAAGAATATGGAAGTGCAGATGCTTAACTGTCTGGAACGCATCTTCGCCGTTGTTGCTGACAACTCTGTAGCCATTTTCCAGGCCCAGGTCAGCTGCGATTTCGTGGATCTTGAACATGATGTAACCCAGCAGTTCTTTGTCGTCCTCAGTGACATCATCAAGTGATTCGATGTGTCTCTTAGGGATGACAAGAACGTGGACCGGTGCCTGTGGCTCTGCGTCACGGAAGCAGATGATCCTGTCGTCTTCGTACACGACATCTGTCGGTATCTCATGGTTTGCTATCATGCAAAAAATACAATCTGCCATTACCTGCTCCTTTCCTGCCCGCGCGAAATTTCGCCGAACATTCCGTCTTTATATTTCTTTAATAGCCTTACCTCGTAAAACTGATTAAACATTTTTTCATCGCCGGCAACATAGGTTTTCACATAGTTGTCGGTGTAGCCTGTGACAAAACCGTCCTCAAGTTCTTCGAACAAAACTTTTCTGGTCGTACCTGCGCATGCATCAAAGAATTTGCCGGATGCTTTTTCCGCCGCAGCTATGAGCTCCGCGCTTCTTTTGTTTTTGACCTCGCCGGCCACCTGGTTCTTCATATCAGCAGCCTTTGTGCCTGAACGCTTAGAATATTTGAAGACGTGGGTCCTGCAGAACTCCGCCTCACCTACCATTTTAACACTATCCTGAAAGTCCTCTTCAGTCTCTCCCGGGAAGCCTACTATTATATCTGTAGAAACGCCATATTGCGGGTCGAAATCTCTGAGCACCCTGACGATGTCCAGGTAGTCCTGCCTGCTGTAGTGACGGTTCATGGCATCGATCACATTGTCTGAACCACTCTGTATGGAAAGGTGCAGATGATGGCAAAGCCTTTCGTACTTCAAAAGTCCTTTGACGTATTCGGCATCTATGACCGTTGGTTCAAGTGAACTCAGGCGGATCCTGAAATCTCCTGAAAGTGGGTCCAGCTTGGCGATCAGCGGTTCGATACCGCCGTACCCAAGGTCCGTACCATAAAGTGCAGTGTTGATGCCGGTCAGGACGATTTCTTTGTAGCCTTTTTCGACCAGGCCCTGAACTTCAGCAGCAATCTCATCTGCACTGCGACTTCTAACCTTGCCGCGGGCATAGGGGATTATGCAGTATGAACAAAACCTGTTGCAGCCTTCCTGTATCTTAATGAAAGCGCGGGTCCGAGACTCCATGCCCTTGATCACTCCAAGTTCTTCGTACTCTGCAAGCTCATCATAGTCTTTGACTAAAACGGTCTTATGGTGCTCGTTGAAATACTCTTCGACCAGCTCCAAAAGCCTATGCTTTTCGTCTGTGCCTGTTACTATCTCAACGCCTTCTATTGCAGCTACCTCTTCAGGCTTTATCTGGGCGTAACAGCCAGTCACGGCAACTACTGCCTCCGGGTTTATTTTGCGCGCACGCCTTATAAACTGTCTGGACTTTCTATCTGCCAGATTGGTGACCGTGCAGGTATTCACCACATAAACATCCGCAAAGTCTTCCTCTCCAACGATCTCGTGGCCAGCACCCTGGAACTGTTCCTTCATGGATTCGGTCTCATATTGATTAACTTTGCATCCCAACGTATGAAACGCTACCCTCATGCGACCGCCTTTCTTGCAACGATACAGCACCATTCGCCTTTTTCTTCTATTTCAACTATGGCAAAACCGGCATCTTCAAGAGCCTTCTTTACCTTATCTTCTTTTTCCACCAGTATCCCCGATGAAATGAACAATCCGCCGTCTATGAGATGCGCCGGGACATCAGGCGACAGCATGCATATCAGCTCCGCCATTAGGTTGGCAACTACAAGCTCACCTTTGAAATTTACTCCCTTTGTTATATCACCATACTCGGCGCTGGCAATGTCTGCTACCTTGTTTTTCTCGATGTTTTCCTTTGCTACCTCAACGGCAGTTTCATCTATGTCCACGCCAAGAGCCTTCTTTGCGCCGAGCAAAGCTGCCGCGATCGCCAGTATCCCTGAACCGCAGCCGGCGTCTAACACATTGTCCCCCGGCTTCATATACTTTTCTATCATTTGAATGCACATTGACGTCGTCTCGTGAGTGCCCGTACCAAAAGCCATTCCAGGATCTATCTCGATGACCACTTCGCCTGCCTTTGTGGCATAATCCTCCCAGGTCGGCTTGATCACTATGCGGTCCGACACGCGGAAAGGTTTGAAATACTCCTTCCACTTGTCTTTCCAGTCGGCATCATCTGCCGCCATTGTAAGTATCTCAAGGCTGCCAAAATCTACGCCCTGACCGAAATCGCCATTGGCCGCTGCGTCCAAAAGATCAGCCATGGCTTTGCGAATGTCGTTTATCGTATTGGTGGCATTCTCGTCATCCTCCAGATAGACGGTGACCTTAGGATTGCGTTCCATCTGCTGGACAACGTCGTCATTTATGTAATCCCACTCGTAGGATTCCTTCTTATTCATTATGTCCTCGATATCCTTTGGGTCTGAAACCTCTGTATTTTCAATGCCCAGTGCGAGGAGCTTAGCTACTACGGCCTCGATGCCGCTCTCTGATGTTTCGATTTTTACTTCAATATATTTCACTTTCCTGCCTCCAAATATTGCAAACTGCCTAGTCTACTGCGTTACCGTTCAAAGCCAGTCCCGCGAACAACGGCAGTACCTGCTTTTCAATTATATCATAAACCTGTGCACCACTGCAATTTCCTTTGTTATCGTCCTGAGTAATTATGAGATTCTTACCGATAATATAGTTGTTCTTTTGATAGGTGTGAAGCTTGTAAGCGTTGTGAACGCAATAGTCCAGGTTCTTTTAAAGTCCAAAATGCTCCCACACCAGCGTGGCCCCGTCTGGCAGGTGCCTGCACCAAATTGGACCTCAGCCCTGCTCTATGTTATACTGTATTTATGAGTTTAATATAGCTGCCTAGCGGCTAGAGGGGGATATTTATTATGAAAGTCAAAAAGATCGTTATCACTTTAATCGTTATTACTATTGTCTGTGCGGTCATAGGAATCGTCAACTACGTCTACAACAACAGGTACACGGTGCCTGACAGCAAGACGACCGTTACATCATCTAAAAGTTCCAATGATTCAACAACAAACCCATTGTTAGCCGCGCTGGACGTCAAATGCTATCAAATGGAAGAAAACGGCAAGAAGTCTGTCGAGTACATCACTCTTTACAAGGGTGTGGAGTCAGGCAAGTTGGCCGGTACTGCCAAGAAAGACGCTTTGAAAGATGCGGTAAACGCCTATGTATTCCATCAGTCGATCATGTGGTATGCTGAAAAACATGGCTTGGTAGCTACCGACAAAAAAGTCGACAGCTATTTGAATTCCTTTGAGAAGGAGCTTGCCAAGGCAGATAATGGCAGCGATATTATCGCAGTGTACAAAGCAGTCGGCCTTTCGGCAAAGGACATCATGGGTAGCGAGAGCTATGGCACAAAGTTCCAGCTGACATACGACAAAGTCTATGCGCAGAAGTATAAGGAATTTACTGATGGAAAAACGGTTACTGACACTGATGGCGATTGGGAAAAATTCGAAAAGTCTAACCTGAAAGCATATCTGAAATCCGATGCATTCAACAAATTCGAGCCTAAGCTCAAAGCAGCGGAGAAAGCCGTTAAGGCGGACGAGGGTATTTAAACTTGAAAAAGAACAAGGATTATTTCACAACTGGAGAATTCGCAAAGCTGTTCAATGTTAAAAAGCAGACGTTATTTTACTATGATCAAATTGGGATTTTCAAGCCTGAATATATCGGTGAAAACGGCTACCGCTATTACTCGTATACCCAGCTTGAAACCTTTGAAGTGCTCACCATGTTCAAGGAACTGCATGTTCCACTTAAGGACATCAAGGCTCATATGGAGAACCGCTCACCAAAGGCACTTATCAAACTTCTGGAAGATCGTAAATCTGAAATAGATGATGCCATCAAGCGTCTTGAATTTGCCAGCAGATATATCGACGAGAAAATCGCTGTGACTCGTGAAGGCATCGGTGCACCTCTTGGCAAGATAGTATTTGAAGAGCTGAATGATGAATATCTTGTCACCACTGACTACACAGGCAAGGGTGACGAGAAGGACATAGCTCAGGCTGTAAGCGAGCATTTCAGCTACTGTAACGAGCTTGGACTTGTAAGCGCTTATGCGATCGGCGGAATCATACCAATCGAAAGTGTCACCGCTGACGATTATAAATATTCCAAGTTCTATACTGTAGTGGATCCTACCGCTCTGGCAGAGTCCGGCTACAAAGACGCCTGCATAGACTCCGGTGGACGCTACATTGCCATTTACGATGACCATGGCTACGACAACGTCTGCTTTTTGTGCAACAAGGTCTTGGAATATGCAAAAGAGAACCATCTTGTGCTGGACGGTTCCCTTTATGAGGACGTTATATTGGACGACCTTTCGGTCGAAGGCTACTATCATTATTTGATCAAAGTCTCCGCAAGGATCGCCTGATCAACCTTTAAATTTCGGCCCGAAGATATCTTTATATTCTTCGAGGTCGATTTTTTCTTGCCTGTGCTGCCTGTCAAGGCCATTCATTATGCGGGCAAAGCTGTGCTTATCGATAGGATACTTTGCGATGATCGCAGCAACAAGGATCATACATATACCTGGTATCAAAGTGAAGCTGTTGCTCACCCATGCAAGAGCGTTGGCCGTCTGCACCGTTGCTGATTCCTGGAAGCCTGCAGACTGGAGTATTATTCCCAGTATCAGCGAGCCAACTGCCGTTGACGCGGATTCTGACAACGCCTGAAGGGATATGACCTGCCCTGAATGTCTCTCGCCTGTGGCAAGCTCTTCTGCCTCGCAAACATCGTATATCATCGATGGCATCAGCTGCCAGTAGCAGGTATTTCCGAGCGAGTATAACAGGCAGATCAGACAGCAGCCTGTAAATGTGTCTACCCCGATAAATCTGGCTCCTATGAGGATCGCACCAGTAACACCGACTCCGAACAGGAACACAAACTTCTTGTCTGTCTTGCCGCATATCATCATGACTACCGGCGCAATAGCAATCCCGACTACTGTGATGACCAGCATGATGAGGGATATCTGACCTGCAGAAAGTCCCAGGTTGTACGTAAAGTAGTAGACCCTGTCCGATGAAAAGAAGGTATTTGCAACCAGGTACATAAGGCTTGCACCGATGATAAACTGTATCGGCCGCAAAGTGAGTATCTGGAAGTACTCCCTGAACATGAGGATAATTCTTTTCAGGCTGAATGCTTTTTCACGATGAGGATTTTTGATAAAGTTCTTCACGTCTGTTTTTTTGATGGTCAGTGCACATATCAAAAGTGCCGCACCGCTGACCACTCCAGTCACCAAACCGACCATGGTCCAGGATGCTTCCTTTGTTCTACCCATATTCATAAGCCAGTCGACAAGAACAGCCGGCATAACCATGCCGAGAGCCATGCCCAGCTGATTGAACACGTAGGCATAAGAACGCAGAACTGTACGCTCGTGGTAATCATCAGTAAGATCTGAACCCCATGCCATATATGGCACAAAGAACAGTGCAAAGGCCTGCCAGAAAAGCAGAGTCATTGCCAGATAGTAGACTACCCTTACTGCGTAGCTCGCATTGATTGCCGTAAATAAAAGGCTCGTCACTATGGCAACGGGAAAAGCGGCAGCCAAAAGGAACGGTTTTCGCTTCCCAAATCTCGACTCCGTGTTATCCGAAAGGAATCCCGTCACTGGTCCGCACATGGCCTCCCAGACAGAACCCAGCGCTACTATCATTCCTGCAGCTGCAGGTCTGATGCCGGCAACTGATGTCAGGAAGAACATAAGAAATGTTCCAACCAAAGTGTACATTGCATTATCTGCAACGCCTCCGATTCCATATGAAAGTTTTGTATGGAATCTCAGCTTCATATATATCCACCTCCAAATGAGAAATAATCTACTAATATATATAATAAAGTATATAGTTACTGTATAGTCAAGCACTTTTTGTAACAAAGAAAAAAGAGGCTTTCCACGGCCTCCAAATAAATATGGCAGCTACGGCTCAATTGTCATAGTTGCCACGATAAATCAATTTCTACTCAGCTTCGTCATATATGTCGTCATCTATTCGACTGCTAATATAAGTCGTAACATCTTCCCTTGGAATGTGCAGTGCAGCAGCAAATTCACCAAAGAGCAAATCCTCTGCTCTCTTCATGAACTTCTTATCGATCTGCCCCAGATGCCTGTTCTGCTTCTGTGCATCCACTTTTTTCTTATGAATTGACTTAGTCAGTTTAATGAGCTCCACGCATTTATGGGTATCCAATACTGACTGATAATGTTTAGACAGCTGCTGTATGCTGCTGCTCTTATAAATCTCCGTATGCACTTCTGGCATAATATCGATCAGTTCATTCGCTTCATCAGCTGAAATAACCGGTCGCATGAAAACTTTTTCGTTATCAACAGGTGCATATATGGTACCGCTGCCGTATACCGGCTGCAAAACATAATATAGCCTGTCCTGGTCAAATCCTTCGAAATCAGGTTTAGTTATCGCCTCAACTTTGCAGACTCCTGTACCGCCATACATGATCAGGTCGTCTACTTCAAACATCTTGCGAACATCTCCTTCCGTGATTTACCTACAAACCTACTAGTAGTATTATAACACTTTTACATAAAAAAATAAAGGTGCTTTTTGTTTTTGAACTAAAGCACCATATTTTAAATTAGAAAGTAGCAACTTCCGGGTCTGCCGGTTCAGTCTTAGTGACCTTTGTGCAGTAGAGCACCGGCCCGATATCGCCCGCATAGATAGGGTCTGACTCGACCTTTACCTTAGCAGTAATGATCACCCACTGACCGTTTTCAAATTTAGCAGCCTCCTTTGTCCACTTGCAGACTAGACCTGCAAACTGGATATCCTGGACGCAGCATGTCATCACGTGACGGCCGAAAACGAAATTGTCCTCCGGCATTTCATCGCCTACGACAGCTCTTCCTTTGATATGTATGACCTTGCCATCATACTTGTCCTGGTTTTCATTGATGTCACGGTACCACTCAGCGTAGGCATCGTCTTTGACCGTGATCACCGGAGCATTCATATCGTACGGAAGCGGATCCTGTATGTTATCCATTTCCACATCATCAGGACCATACTCGTAAAGTATCTGGTTCTTGCGGTTAGCAACTCTGACGATCTTGTGGAAAGCCATCTTGTCGAAGCCTCCGCGGACGCAGCGGTTGAATACTACTATTTCCGCGCTCTTCAGCTTATCAAAGACAAGCTGACGCATGTTTTCATTGAATGTCAGGAAGGTAGTGGCATCTGCAAACATCATTTCCTGATATGTCATCCACTCCTCAGGCATAGCCTGATACAAGCTGTCCAGGCCCCACATGCCATTGTACTCAACTATGACACGCTCGACCTTATGCTTTTCCTGAAGTTTTTTCAAATTGCTCTCTGTAAGGTCCTCTTCGTTTTCTATGGTCTCAAAGAAGACATTGGTGCCAAAGAACCTGCTGGGATGATATTCCTCCTCGCCCTCTTCGCACAAAAGGAATAGTGTGCGCTCTCCGGCATTGAAGTCGTCCCCTTCCAGAGCATCCTGTATAAATGTTGTCTTTCCGGATTCGAGGAACCCGGTAAACAAATAAACTGGTATTTCCATTATTTCATCTCCTGCTAGTTTATAATCCGAACAGTTCGCGGATCCTGTCTTCCTCAAGGCCTGCGCCTATGACGCAGATCATTCCCGTGGCCTCGGCACTGCCGTTTCTTACGTCAGGCTCGCCTGGTACGTAATCGAAGTGTATCCACTGTCCATCTTCGCCTTCTACGATGCCCTTAGCTCTGAGTACCTGTCCGACTTCTGCGAAGTTCTGCAGACCCTCAAGGGCTGTCTGTATCTGTTCTTTAGTGAATTTATGTGTAGTTTCAACGCCAAAGTCCTCGAATACCTCATCTGCATGATGATGTCCATCGTGATCGTGGTGATGATGGTGATGATGTTCGTGCTCATGGTCATGGTCATGGTCTTCATGGTCGTGGTCATGATGATGTTCGTGCTCGTGTTCTTCGTGGTCATGGTCATGGTGGTGTTCGTGCTCGTGCCCATGCTCATGCTCGTGTTCGGCTTCCTCTGCATAGGCTTCCTCGCGCAAGCGGTCAAGCTCTGCAGAAAGAGTCTTCTTCTGCTCCATGGTCTCCAGTATTTTCTCTCCAGAAATCTGGTCCCATGGCGTCGTTACGATGGACGCTGACTGGTTATGCTGGCGCAAAAGCTCAACGCACTGGTCCAGCTTCTCCTGTGACAATCCATCGACATGGCTCAAAATGATTGAACTGGCATTTTCTACCTGATTATCAAAGAATTCGCCGAAGTTCTTCATGTACATCTTGCACTTCTTGGCGTCTACAACTGTAGTGAAGCCGTTTAACTGGATCTGATCATTATGCAGATCCTGAACAGCTATAATGACGTCGCTGAGCTTACCAACTCCTGATGGCTCGATGAGGATCCTCTCAGGATGATACTGCTCGATCACCTGATTCAGTGCTCTGCCAAAATCGCCAACAAGGGTGCAGCAAATGCATCCTGCCGCCATCTGGTTGATCTGAACTCCTGTATCCTTTAAAAAACCGCCGTCTACAGCGATTTCACCAAACTCGTTTTCGATGAGGACAAGCTGCTCGCCTTTATATGCCTCTTCGATAAGCTTTTTGATCAATGTCGTCTTCCCTGCTCCAAGGAATCCGGAAAAAATGTCTACTTTTGTCATAAAAAAAATCATCTCTTTCTATTTTAGATTTACTATACTATCATACCACAACATTGCCGTTTTTACACAGGCAAAGTCCTTAATAATAAGCTTTAACGTGGTCCCTGACTATGTCCATGACTTCATCCCAGCCAGCGATACACTGCCAGTCAGATGAAATATTTACCTTTACTATTTTATATACGTAATCCTCAAAGTACTTCATGGCACCTTCCATATCCAGCCCGCGACCCTGCAAATCTTCAACGTCTGCCTGTGCAAACTCAACTGTGATCTTGCAGCGCTGACGCTGAGTGCCCTCCTCAACGCCCTTTGGAAAATCCATAACTGCCACGTCTACACTGTTGTGGAACGGTGTATCAGGTATCAATTTTATCTCTTTCATTACTTGCTCTCCATTACTGCTGCTACAAATTTCTGTATCTCATAAAGATCCTCGCCGCTCTTACCTTTGGCCGGATCGAGCAGGCTCAATGTGGAAACGATATTTGATTTCTTCAAATACTTCTGAAGCTTGTCAAGGCACTTGTCCACTTTTCCGCTTGAACTGCACAAAAATATGGCTACATTCTTCCCCTTCAGCTTATTAGATAAAAGGAAAGTACGAAGCGGCGGTGCGATACTTCCCGCCCAGATAGGCGTTCCGATCACTACCGTGTCGTAATCCTTAGGATTGAACCTGTAACCTATGAGCTCAGGCTTTGTGCCAAAAACCGAAGCGGCTCCGCCCTTCACGAATTTCATAGGGCCCTTATCCACATAAGGCTTTATTGGTTCAAGCTTAATAACATCCACCATTTCCTTATCGTCTAATGTATTGTAGATCTTCTCTGCTACGTACTCTGTATTTCCGTTCAATGAAAAATATACCAAAGCAATTTTCTTAGGTTTAAACATTTTACTGCCTCCTAGTCATTCTTATCTTTGTTTTCCGGGGTTATGGCGCGTAATATTTCCTTGCACGCCAGCTTCTGTGCATAACTTGAAACTGCCAGTTTCAAAGCGATCTGCGCCAGCTCTTCCTCGCTGGCATTTTTCTTTATGCAGCCTGCAACCTTATTATACTCCTCATCGAGGACCTGGTTGTAGTTTTTGTAAAAATCTTTTATGTCGCGGTGATCCATCTGATTAGACAAAAGGGTCCCGGTCTCTGTAACGCTGAGTACCTGCTTCAAAAGGCATATAGCCGTAAGATAACATATGTGCTCACGGCTGTAACGCTTTCCCTTTGCACGAGGCAAAAGACCGCTCTTAATATAATTGTTGATCATGGCTGATGTGAGCGTTTCCTCTTCATCATCCATTTCAAGGCCTATGTGCTGACGCGTCATGTAACTGATGACCTGATCCATGTACAGGTCTATATCCGGTATAAGTTCCCAATCCTCAGGACGCGATGTCTCCAGCTTGTCCTTTAATTCTTCGATCTTTTCCATAATTGCTCCTTTTATATATCAATACATAATATTGTAAAACAAAGTAAACTTTTTTGCAATAATGTATTGACATTTCGATAATCGTTAAATATAATATTCAATATTAGATAGTATTATTTTAATTATCTCAAAGGGAGGTATTTGATATGAATATATGCGTATTCGGTGATTCTGTAGCAAAGGGTGTCGTATTCGACGAAGCCAAGAACAGATATACATTTTTAAAGGACAATTTCATTTCGCTTGTACAGTCCAAAACCAGCGTGCCATTCAAGAACTATGCAAAGTTCGGATGCACTACTGTAAAGGGCTCAGAAATAATGGAGAAGCAGGAAAATACTCTTCCTGAATATGAGTATGTTTTGCTGGAGTTCGGTGGCAATGACTGTGACCTTAACTGGACAGAGGTAGCTCAGACTCCCGGGGAGGAGCATGATGCACAGGTTCCAATCGAAAGGTTCAGACAGCTTTACATCAGCATGATCGACAAAGCCAGGGCTGCAGGCAGCAAACCTATACTGCTGTCCCTTCCACCACTGGATTCTGAGCGTTTCTTCAACTGGGTATCAAAGGATCTGAACAAAGAAAATATCATGAAGTTCCTGGGCGGCGATACAGAATTCATATACAAATGGCATGAGAACTACAACGATATGGTATTTGAGCTGGCAGCTGAATACAACGTACCTGTTGTAGATATCAGGAAGGACTTTCTGAAACGGGGAAATTATCAGGACCTGCTCTGCATAGATGGAATGCATCCAAATCAGGAAGGTCATAAGCTCATTGCCAGTTCACTTGAGCGTGAAGTTGAAAAGCTGGCAATGACAGCATAATCAAATAGTTAAAAATAGCCCGCCTGCATGGCACCGGTCATTCTTCTTTCCTACAAGTCTCCGGTCACCATACAGCGGGCGTTTTTTTATCTTAGCAGTGCGAATATTATGTTGAGCAATCCCAGAACAAATCCAATCAGAGCACCAAGGTTGATTATAGCATTCAATTCTTTCTTAGCTACAGAGAATGCCATCTCCTCGACCTCCAGCGGATTCATTGAATCCATCTTATCCTTTACTATCTTTGCTATATCTATGCTCTGGAGTATAGATGCAAGGCGCTTTCTGATAATAGTCTCATAAGCGTTGACTGCAGTCTGGCCTATGTCAACTCCAGTGGACTGTAATGCTGTGAACAGTTCTCCCATTTTCTTCTCTTCAAAGGACTCGAACTCATCATGGATCTTATCTCTGATAAGCACTGTACCCTTCTCTTTGATCATTCCATCCACCTTATCGCTTATCGGCGTTATCAGCGAATATAAAAATTCATCACTTAAAAATTTGGCAAAGAACGAGCCTACTCTTTGTTCCTTTATTGTATTGACAGCCTCGTCGGCCACCATACGGCCAAAGTCCATCTCAACAACCTTCTGGCAAAGCACTTCCGCAGCCTTTTCTTCACCCTTGTCGAGCATTTCATCGAATTGGTTTCCATCCACATAGAAGGTGATAACGTCACGCACGTAGCGTTCATCATGTGTTTCGGCCTCGACCTTTTCATTTATCTTATCACGCATCTTCGCTTCCAGCTCTGGCGCAAGCAAATTCTTTTCCAGCGCATCCTGTGTCAACAGACCTCCGCCTACTGCGTTTCCTACTGCAACAGCGATCCTGTCTTTGCTCTTGGGAATGATACCTGGTGTGAATGGTATCCTGTGTCCAAATAAGTAATGCGGTTCAAGAGGTCTGAACAACATCTTGACCGCTATATAGTTCGTAAAGTATCCGATTATCGCGCCAATTAAAGGCCCTGTGATCATGGTCCAGTTCATAAGCTTTCCTCCATTTAACACTTTTTCAAAAAACAAGTATATTCCCGCGCAAGTCAATTGTCAAACTACGATATTTCCCATTTGTCGAAAAAGCTCTTGACATTGTCGGCAATTGTCAGTATATTTATATTAGGACTTAGTCCTAATTTTAAAGGATAGAGTATGCGGCTGTTCCGCTGATTGTATATAAAGGAGATAATATAGATATGGTAGAAGATAAAAGCAAAAAACTAACCAATGAAGTCGGCGCACCAGTAGCTGACAATGAGAATTCAATAACAGCAGGTCCCAGGGGACCAGTGATGCTTCAAGATGTATGGCTGCTTGAAAAGCTTGCACACTTTGACAGGGAGGTTATTCCAGAAAGAAGGATGCATGCTAAGGGCAGCGGAGCATACGGTACTTTCACCGTAACCCACGATATCTCCCAGTACACCAGAGCCAAGGTTTTGCAGCCTGGCGCAAAGACTGACGTATTCGTGAGATTTTCCACAGTGGCCGGTGAACGCGGAGCTGCAGACGCAGAGAGAGATATTAGAGGATTCGCCTGCAAGTTCTACACTGAAGAAGGTAACTGGGACCTGGTTGGAAACAACACCCCTACTTTCTTCATCAGAGACGTGCACAATTTCCCGGATCTGAACAGAGCAGTTAAGAGAGACCCGAGAACCAACATGAGATCAGCTCAGAACAACTGGGATTTCTGGACTCTGCTTCCGGAGACATTCCACCAGAGGACCATCGTCATGTCAGATAGAGGAATACCGGCATCGTTCAGGAATATGCACGTTTTCGGTGAACACACCTTCAGTTTCTATAACGAGAAAAATGAAAGAGTATGGTGCAAGTTCCACCTTAAAACTCAGCAGGGCATCAAGAACCTGACAGATCAGGAGGCAGAAGAGCTTATCGGAAAAGACAGAGAAAGCCACGGACGCGACCTCTATGAAGCTATTGAAAGAGGAGATTTTCCTAGGTGGACTATGTATGTTCAGATCATGACAGAAGAACAGGCTAAGAACCACTATGAGAATCCTTTTGATATTACCAAGATATGGCGTCATGCGGAATTTCCTCTTATCGAAGTTGGTGAGCTGGAGCTCAACCGCAATCCGGAGAACTACTTTGCAGAGGTAGAGCAGGCAGCATTCACACCTGCACACGTAGTACCTGGCATAGGATTCTCACCTGACAAATTCCTTCAGGGCAGGCTCTTTGTCTACGGAGATGCACAGAGATACCGTTTGGGAGTCAACTACAATCAGATCCCTGTCAACAGGGCAAAATGTGAAGTACGTGACTATCATAGAGACGGATTCATGAGGACCGATGGAAACTATGGCGGAGCTAAGGCTTATACGCCTAACAGTGAAGGCATGTGGGCAGCACAGCCTGAAGTCATGGAGCCTCCTCTTGATCTTGAAGGTGCAATGTACAACTACGATCCTAAGGATGATCCGACCGACGACAACTTCAGAGCCGGCGGTGAACTCTACAGGCTCATGACAGAAGACAAAAAGCAGCTTTTGATTGAGAATACTGCACGCAATATCGAGCCATGCACAGATAACATAAAATACCGCCATGCGGTACACTGTTACTGGGCTGATGAGGATTACGGCAAGCGCATAACCGAAGCCATGGGCCTTTCACTTGACAAAGTCAAAGAACTGGCAAAAGGTGATCATGCATCTCTGGTAAAAGCAACTTTATAAACTGATTTTAGGAGAAGTGGTGTAAATGACTAAAAACAGAAAACTGATTTTAGATATCATTAAAAATTCGAAGGGACATCTTACCGCCGATGAGATAATGACGATAGCGCGGATGGAGCATCCTTCGATTGCCAAGGGAACCATATACCGCAACCTTGGATTGATGACCGATGAAGGTTTGCTGCGCAAGGTATCAGTAATCGGCGGGCCGGATCATTATGACTGCCGTACCGATCCTCATCAGCACATGGTATGCGCAAAATGCGGCAGTATCACTGATGTTACCTTTGGCAATAACATAAAGGAAAGGATCGAACAGATAGTCGGAACGGATATACTGTCATTCGATATGCAGATCAATTATATCTGCCCGGACTGTCGCTCAAAATAGTTATAATTACCAAAATGGACTGCCAAATGCAGTCCATTTTCTTTATGTCATTTATTTGATCTGCGCCATATCTTCTGCGCTTCGGCGGCTTTTATCAATTCTTCCCGGAAGTCCGGATGGGCAATGGAAATCAGCCCCTCGGCTCTCTGCCATGTAGACATACCCTCCATATTGAATACGCCGAATTCAGTAACTATGAAATGCACCTGGCTCCTCGGCGAAGTGATGATTTCTCCCTGAAAACGAGGTTGAATGTTGGAATGAACAACTCCCGCTTTGTCGCGGAATGTAGAGGCCAGGCATATGAAGGATTTACCGCCATGGGCATATGATGTGCCTTCAAGAAAATCCAGCTGTCCGCCAGTCCCGCTGATCTGCCTCAAGCCTGAGCTTTCTGCATTGACCTGACCGTAAAGATCCAGTGAAATGCAGCTGTTGATGGAAATGATATTGTCTACTTCACCAATTACCCTTGGATCGTTGACATATGACAAAGGGTATGCCGCTATCATAGGATTCTCATTGATCCATTCGTACAGTTCAGGAGAGCCTATGGTTACACCTGTCACGCCCTTGCCCGGCAGCAGGTTTTTCTTCTTGTTCGTAAGCTTTCCTTTTTCATAAAGATGAAGATAGGCATCTGAACAGAGCTCTGTATGCATGCCCAGATCTTTCACGTCCGTCTCACCTATAAGGTCTCCCAGCAGATCCGGCATATTTCCAATACCTATCTGTAGGGTAGAACCGTTTGTTATATATGGCAAAATGTGATTTGCTATGGCTGAATCGACCTCTGTCGGTTCGCTCTTTGGCAAAGGCATAAATGGTTCATGTTCACCCTCGACTATATAATCCACATCCGAAATATGTATGGACTCGTCATAGCCTCCATATACCTTTGGCAGATGCTCGTTGATTTCCACGATCACAATGTCCGCTTCTCTCATTATCTCCCCAGCCACTCCTGTAGTGATGGAAAAATTAAAGAAGCCATGATCATCCATCGGTGTCACGCTCATCATCGCAACATTTACTGTCAGAAAGTGCTTATAATATCCAGAATTGTTATGGAACACCATAGGAATAAAAAACGCCATGTCTTGGTCACATAATGTTCTCTCATATGCAGAGCAGTGCCATGTATTATAGGTGAAGTGCTCATGCTTAGGATCAGATTCGGCCACCATTACAGGTCCTGGTATTAGATTGCCCCTGATTTTAACATCGTGGAGCTCTTCTTTCCGTCTGGCAAGAGCAGCATCCAAAAGCCTTGGAAATCCCTGTGCGGCGGTATAATCCACCCAGTCGCCGTCCTTGATCTGCTTTACTGCCTCGTCCGGAGTTCGTAGTTTCTGTTTATATTCTTCATAAAAATCAATCAACTGGCACCTCCCTCTCATCAGTGCTCATAAAAATAACTCTTTAGCCTAATTATAATTATTTTTTCATACTTTAGCAATGTTTGTAATAAAAAAACCGGGCTGCTTCAGGTATCATATATACCTCTACAGCCCAGCTATAAATTTAAATTTTATATATTCAGATTAGTTCTTTGCATCTTCTGTTTCTTCAGTTTCCTCTTCAGCTTCCTCTTTATCTAAAGCTGCTCCGATAGGATCCTTCTCTGCTTTCTTTGCTTCTTTAGCAGCTTCTTTTGCAGCCTTTTTAGCTTCCTTAGCAGCTTTCTTATCCTCAGCTGTCTCTTCGATTTCATCAGTATCTTCGCCAGCAGCTTCAACCTCGGCAACCTTTAACTTCGGCTCTGATGAAAATACCTTATTGACAAGTCCTGCAAGTAATCCGCCAATAAACGGTGCTACTATGAATACCCACACCTGTGAGATAGCTGTACTCAACTGTATGATCGCAGGTCCAAAGGCTCTGGCAGGATTTGCGCAACCACCTGTAAACGGAATTGAGAACAGATAAACCGCAGCAAGGGCGATTCCTATGATAAGTCCTGAAGCAGCAGTCTTTTCTTTGTCCTCTGTTACTCTTAAGAATACCAGTACGAACAGGAATGTCATTACCAGTTCGATGCCCAGTGCCATATACAGCGTAATGCCAAATGTACTGGATGAGCCATATGCATTGGCGTCAAGAGAAGTTCTTCCCTGTACGAACAATGCCAGGACACCAGCTCCTGCTATAGCTCCGATGAACTGTGCAACTATATATAAAAAGAAGTCTTTGACGCCCATTCTGCCCTGCACGAGCATGCCCAGCGAAACTGCCGGGTTAAGGTGCGCACCGGAAATGCTTGAGAATGTATAATACATTGCAATGCATGTTCCGCCAAACGCTGCAGCGATCAAAAGTGACGTGAATGCGACCGGAAGTCCCATTCCCAAAGCGGTGAACAATGCATTCGCACCGACTGCACTTCCGCAGCCTACCAGTACTAACGCAAAGGTTCCAATTAATTCAGCTAAAAATTTTTTCATTTTTTCCTCCCCATGAAGATATTTAATTAAATTGCGAGATCTCACAAACTCGTTCCATTATAAATGGCAATTATGTTGATTGTGTAAATAATTGCCATTATTAGAGTGATTTTTAATGTTTTTTTACAAAACCATGTCGCGAATCACTTCTCCCGCTATCATCAAGCCTGCTACCGGCGGTACAAAGCTGATGCTTCCCGGAGTCCTGACACCGGTTTTCTTCGGCTCTTCCTTTGAGAACAGCACCTTGACACCTTCTATGCCGCGGTCTCGAAGTTCTTTGCGAACTACTTTTGCCAGCGGGCAAACGCTGGTCCTGGATATATCCGCTATCTCAAAGCGGCCGGGATCAAGCTTGTTGCCCGTTCCCATAGCAGAGATCACCGGCGTACCGGCTTCTTTGCACTTTGCGATAATGTCTATCTTGGCAGCTACCGTATCTATGGCATCTACGACGTAATCGTAGGCCTCAAAGTCGAACAGGCTGCACACTTCTGGATCGTCAGGAAGATAGAAGCATTGGAACTTTTCAACTTCGCAGGCAGGATTTATAGACTTCATACGTGCTTCCATCAAGTCAGTCTTAGGCTGGCCGATGGTATCTACGGTCGCTATGATCTGGCGGTTTATGTTTGTCTCATCCACAGTGTCGTTGTCCACGATCCCTATGTGACCAACTCCGGCACGAGCCAGAGCCTCACAAACGTATCCGCCGACTCCGCCTACGCCAAATACCAGCACGTGCTTTGCAGCTAGTGCTGTCACTGCCTCATCGCCTATTAACATTCTCGTTCGTTCGTCAAAACTCACTTCTTCATCTCCCCTAAAATTCCGTATATTATAGTCGGTGAATATCCATAGCTGCTAAGCTTCCTGGCTATTCTACCCTTCACCTTTTCCGGTATCTGATCATCCCAGGTCAGGTCTGCCATGCGCAGAACTTTTTCGGCTTCTCTTCTTGCCATGGATTTCTCGTCAAAGTCATTATCATCGTCATCCTGGTAATCATCAAAAGCAATTGACATGACATCGTCAGCAACACCCTTCTTGCGTAACTCGGCGAAGGCTCTCTTTCTGCTCCAGTTCTTGGAAAATGCATATCTGAAATACTCTGCACAGTACCTGTTATCGTTAAGGTATCCTGCATCAAGCAATATCGATATTTCCTCTTCCACTTCTGTGTTGGTAAAGCCTTTCTTCAAAAGATGATTGCGCATTTCTTCCACTGCCATGCTTCGCATTGCCAGTTTTCTGGTCGCTACCTCATCAATATTCATAGCTGTCTCCACATGTTGCCACGATACATTTATCGCCAAGGCGTTCCTTCAGCATACAGATGGCATCGATTCCAGTACAGTGGACCGGCATTACTATATCCGGTTTTTCTGCGATGACCTTATCAACTACTGTCTTTCTGGTCTCATCGGATGAGGCGAAAAGATGCATGCCGGCCACCAGTCCTTCTATATGCTCTCCAGGGAATAAGGCTTTGACATAACTTAATACGGGCAGCACTCCTTTGTGACTGCATCCCGAAAATACAAAGACACCTTCGGCGCCATTTCTTATAGCCAGGAACTGCTCATGGTCCATAGGATCGGGAGTCAGACTGCCGTCGGCTCTCTTAATGTAGAAGTTTTCTGTAGGTACATTCCCTTCTATGTCAGGTATCGTACCAGAAACTACGATATTATCCGAAAGCCAGCATGGGCCATCTGTAAAACTGAGCCTGTCCTGAACTGCCTTGCGCTGCTCTTCTTTCCAAAGTATGCTGCAAGCATATTTATCTATCTCGCCATCAGTTGTCCCATAAGCCTCATTAAAGGCATTTTTATGGATATACACCGGCGCATGATCGTTGAGCTGACAAAATCGCGGCACTCCATTGGTGTGATCGTAATGTCCGTGGCTGATAACACATGCATCCACCCTGGTAAGATCCACATGTGTGCGCCTGGCATTGACCTCAAACAGGTCTGATGCTCCAGTATCGAACAAGATGTTCATATCTGGAGTCTCAATGTAAACTGACAGTCCGAATTCAGCATCGCATCCAGGATTGTCCGTCTTGTTTTCCGAAATAAATGTAAACTTGATCATCCCAGTATCCTCATTTCTACTTCTATTCTGTCCCCACTGCAGACGGCACATTTTAGGTCGTCTGAAATCGGCAGCTCCATGAAACAGTAACTCACGTCTTTATATGTGCCTTCCGGCTCCATGACCGACGGCATGTCTCCAAACATTCCCGTGCCTGTCATCTTGCAGTAGGCTTCCTTTCTGACCCATATATCAAAGAATCCGTTAAGTCCATTTTCTTCAATATACTCCTGCTCATCCTCGAAGAAATAACGTTTGGCGATGGCTTTGTAATCACAGTCTTTTACTATCTGCAGATCCAACCCGCAGGGGCTGTCAGAAAAGAGACACATCCAAAGCTTACCACTGTGTGTCAGGGAGAATTCGACAGGCATATCCGTAAAGTATGGCTTGCCGCGTTCGTCTCTCAATATTTCAGCCTTTTCCATATCAAAGTCCTGCCCAATTTCCTCACAATAACGGGCAGCCGCTCCTTTGATCATGTCAAAACCTGCATCACCGTGCTTAAAAAGCCCGTCGTATACGTAGATCGCGTTCATAATTTCCTCCATTGCCTGGTCTTTTTGCTGAGACCAAAAGAAAAGGCGCTCCATTCAGAGCGCCAGATTTCGACATTACTATTTACGATTTTCCAGTCTGTCTAATACTCTCTGGTAACCATCGGCACCATATACCAGACATTTATTGATCCTGCTGATCGTTGCGGTAGAGGCCTTAGTGATCTCCTCGATCTCACTATAGGTCTTCTTCTGTGACAGAAGCTTCGCAACCTGCAATCTCTGTGCAATCGCATGTATTTCGTTGATGGTGCATATATCCTCAAAGAATCTGTAGCAGTCTTCTCTGTCTCTTAATGTGAGAACAGCATCAAACAACTCGTCGATATCATCCCTCTTAAATTTAGATTCATAAGCCATATTGCTGACTCCTTTCTTCGCTTTAACACTCTAGCGAAAGTATAACACTTTTACGCATTAAAGTCAACACTATGCTCTTTAATAAACCACAGTATGAAATTGGCGGCAAATCGGCTTACTTCAACAGTTCTATTGCTTTCTTAAGTTGATAATCGGTCTTGGAGCCACTCTTAAGTTTAACTACATAATTAGGCTTTACACCTATCTTATGGATCTTATGTCCATTCGGCGAGAAGTACTGATAGATAGTCAGCTTAAGCGCCGAACCATCTTTGAAGCTATACTCGCCCTGGACGATTCCTTTACCATAGGTCGTAGTACCGACCAGCTTTCCGCCCTTGTTGTCCTTGATTGCAGCAGCAAGTATTTCCGAAGTGCTGGCCGTATTTCCATCTACCAGCAGAACATACTTCAGCTTGGTGCAGCTTTCCTTTGAATTATAGTACGTCTTCTTGCCGTTCTTATCCTGCATATATGTAATCGTGCCCTCTGGCAAAAGCATATCTGCTATCTTTATTCCCTGTTCCGTATAGCCGCCGCCATTTTCCCTGATATCAATGACAAGTCCCTTGACGTTTTTGTTTTCCATAGCCTTGAGCTCTGTCTTGAACTCCGAGGCTGTGTTTTCAGAGAATGCTGATATCCAAATGTAGCCAATATTACCTTTCAATACGGAACTGTATACGGAGTCTTCCGCTAATTCAGCTCTGATTATCTTCTTAGTTTTTGTCACGCCGCCTCTCGAATAGGTGACAGATACAGATGTACCCTCTTTACCCCTTATAGCTTTAGCAATGGCGTCCGAGCTCTTATAAGTCTTACCATTTACCTTGAGTATCCTGTCTCCTGACTTTAAGCCTGCATTCTTTGCCGGACTGTCAGCAAAAACCTTGAATATCACAAAGTGTCCTTTGTCATCCTTGGAAAAGCTGACGCCGATGCCGTAGAACGTACCGTTTACATAGCTGTTCCACTTTTTAGCTTCTGACTTGGTCATATACACCGAATACTCATCATCAAGGCTGTTCACCAGCCCCTTATAGATGGCATTCATCTGCTTGGCCTCGCTGACCTTCCAAAGTCCTTTAGTATTGATGGCATTCTGTATGCTGTAAAGCTTGGCGTATTTTTTCGATATCTTTTCCATCTTAGTGTAATTCGACTTATTGACTATAGTTACATCATTTACCGCAGAGAAAATATATAGTCCAACTCCAGTCACTACGAGAGTAGCAATGATCACACTTACTATTATTAAAATAAACCTGCTTTTCTTGATCTTAATCATAAGAAACCTCTAAACTTTCACACCAATTCAATGTTCTCGACTGTCATCTGCAGCGTCCTGTTCCCATTCCACGTTCTGCCGCTAAGGCTGCCGATTATATTGACCTTGCCGTCTGTGCTGGCATTTATGGCCGCATCAGCTTCCGCAGCTTCCCTGAAAACTACGCATGGCACTCTTTTATAGTCGTCCATGGTTGCAGTGAACCTCGAATACTGTCCTTTATTGCCCATCTTCGCCAGATCTCCAGCCCATGCCTCAAAGGACACCAGCGGCCTTGCATTGGCACATCCGCATGGCTCAAGCATCTCAAGCTGATCTACCAGATCTAACGAAACATCTCCTGCACCGAGTTCAAGCTCAGCACATATCTTGTTCTCAAATAGCGACGGATCCATCTCTCGTATCCTGCTCATTCCTTTTCTCAAATTTTCACGAAGATCCGGCAGATTTTCCTTTTTCATAGTAAATCCGCATGCTGCCGCGTGACCTCCAAATCTGTCAAAAAGTTCTTCATTCTCTTTCAGCAGATTGAATATGTTAACGCCGTCTATACTTCTGCCCGTACCCTTCAGGCATCCATCGCCCGTCGGTGTGACTATAATAGCCGGCCTGTAATATTTCTCTTTCAGTTTCCCGGCGACTATGCCGGTTATTCCTTCATGTGCACCCTGCAGATCTATCAAAAGCAGATCGTCATCCATGTACTCTTTCTCGACGATGTCGACACAAGCGTCAAAGATATCTGCCTGGATGCGCTTTCTCTCGCTGTTGCACTCTGCCAATATGGCTACATTTTTTCTGGCCATTTCCGCGTCATCTGCCAGGAAAAGCTCAACCGCAATGGATGCATGTTTCATCCGTCCTGCAGCGTTGAGATGTGGTACTATCACATAGGAAACATTCTCTGTGGAAATCTCTCCCGGGTGCAGCCCTATTCCCTCTATTAAAAGATCAAGGTTCTCTCTGGCTGAAGTGTTGATGGCCCTGAGCCCATACTTTGCAAGAGTCCTGTTTTCATCTATCAATGGTACTATATCTCCAATAGTACCGATTCCGACCATATCAAGTGTCCTTGTCAGTACACTCTTCGGCAACCCCATTGTCACCACTATTGCCTGTGCAAGTTTAAATGCCACTCCGCATCCGGCAAGATACTTGAACGGGTACTGGCATTCTTTTTGAGTAGGGTTGATCACCAGGCAGTCTGCCACTTTATCAGTAACTGTGTGATGATCGGTTACCAGGACCTCCATGCCCAGCGACTTGGCATATTCGACCTCATCGCAGGAAAGACTGCCGCAATCCACGGTAACGATCAGATCAGTGCCGTCTTTCTTTATGGTATCTATTGCCTTACAGTTGAGTCCGTATCCTTCATCGAAGCGCGAAGGGATATAATACGTCAGATTTTCTGTAAGGTTTGACAGTACTTCCATCAAAATTACCGTAGAGGTTATCCCATCCGCGTCATAATCTCCATAGATGCAAATTCTCTTCTCTTCCTCTATCGCAGACAATATTAAATCCACTCCTGCCTCCATGTTAAGAAGCAGGAATGGATCGTAAGTTCTCTGAGGTTTGTCGGATAGAAATTCCCTGATGTCCTCGTCCGACTCTATTCCTCTCTTATTAAGCAATTCAATTAACTTTGGTTGTAAATTCATCGCTCAGTCTATCACCTATCAATAATATTTCAACGGGTTAACAAAGCTACCGTTAACCAGTACTCCAAAGTGCAGATGAGGCCCTGTGCTCCATCCGGTAGATCCTACGTGGGAAATCACCTGACCCTTTGATACAGTCTGACCTACACTGACTGAAATACTGCTGTTATGTCCATAGTATGTAGTGATTCCATTGCCATGGTAAATAGCTACAAGCTTGCCATAGCCGCCGTACCAGCCTGCAATGACGACTTTACCGGCCTTTGCTGCATAAACAGGTGAACCATAGCTTGCACCGATATCGATTCCCTGATGGTATGTTGAACCAACTCCACCAGTATCATTTCTATATCCAAAGTAAGATGTTATGGTAGTCGTATTTGATGGCCATGCCCAGCTGCCGCCGTGATATGTAACATTGGAGCCGCTGGTAGCTGCTGCTATCTGTGCCTTCAGTTTATTTTCAGTCGCTGTAAGCTCATCGTATTTAGACTTCAGTTTCTTCTTTACAGCCTGCAAAGACTGTTTCTTGCTGGTCATGGTAGCCTGTGTTGAATCCAGCTCTGATTTCTCCTTCTGCAGCTTGGCTTCCTTGGTTTCTATTTCAGCCTTCTGTGATTTCAAAGTGCTCAATATCTGCTGGTCATTTTTGTATATCTTCTGTACCATTTCTATATTCGATAAAAAGTCTGAAATACTGTTAGAACTAAGAAGTACATCTACATAACCTACAGAACCGTTCTTGTACATGGTCCTGAGACGCAGTTCAAGTCCTTCTTTTCTGGCTGTTATTTTCTTTTTTGTTAAATTGAGTTCTGCCTGTGTCTTGGCTATGCTGCTTTCTTTAGCATCGATAGTCTTCTGAAGTTTGTCGATGGCTGCCTGCTGTGTCTTCAGCTGCGATGTCAAAGATGACAGATCATCCGCTACGTCTTTCTTCTGATCCTGAACTGAATCCAGCTTATCCTGTGTAGACGTTGCGAAAGCTATAGGGCTCATGCAAACCACAAGCATTATTATCATTGAAATTGCAAGTATCTTTCTTCTCATATTCTATCCCCCTTATTAAGTATTCAGGAACTTTCTCATGGAAATTATACTTCCACAAGCTCCTATACTTACTCCCATTGCAACGAATATGATTATCAAGTTCACTGACAGATAGCCGGCCGGCACCAGCGGCGATGACAATATAGTCATTACCTTTGAGCCTATGGCATCTACTATCTTTCCGTATATGAGATAGGTTATTCCTGCAGACACTAATGATGAGAATAAACCTATCAATATGCCCTCAACCAGGAACGGCCCTCGTACAAACCAGTTTGTAGCACCTATATATTTCATTATCGAAATTTCCCGCGACCTCGCAAATACCGTCAGCTTGATGGTGTTTGACACGACCACTATGGATACGATAACCAGGAATACCATTATTACCAGTGCAGCTATCTGAAGGAAATCGGTTATCTTGGTCAACTTGTCCACCGTTTCCTTATAGTATTTAACGCTTTCAACTCCGGAAAGCTTTGCGGCAGTACTGTTTACCTTGTTGGCTGCTGCTAATGTGTTTACCTTTACAAGTATGGAATTCGGCAAAGGATTGTCTCCCAGTGAATCCAGCAGATATCCGCTGTCTCCCCATCTCTCCTTCATTATCTTCAACGCGTCAGCCTTGGATCTGTATTCCACCTTACTGACGTTCTTGATGTCCTTCATAGTATCCATGATCTGCTGTGCCTGAGCACGGTCCGTGCTGTCGAGCAGATATATTTCAACTTTGTCATAATCCTGTTTGACCATCTCTGTAAACAGATTTACGTTGACGGAAATAACAAAGAATAATCCCAGTATCAAAAGCATTGCAGTTATTGCAAACACCGATGCCAGACTCATTCCTTTGTTTCTATGGATCTGCTGGAAAGCCTGCTTCAAAGTATATCCAAGTCTATTCATCGTCAAAGACCTCCTCTCTTACAGCTGTCATTTCTTCTTCATAGCCGTACTGTCCGAATTCGTCTCTGACGATATGTCCGGATTCTATGGCAACAACACGCTTGTTCATCCTGTCAACTATATCCTTCGCATGTGTGACCATTAATACCGTAGTACCTGTCATATTGATTTCATCCAAAAGTTCCATGATACCATTAGCGGTAACAGGGTCCAGGTTTCCCGTAGGTTCGTCTGCTATGAGAACCTTAGGATTGTTAACTATTGCTCTTGCGATTGCAACTCTCTGCTGTTCACCTGCTGAAAGTTCCTGCGGATATCGATCCGCCTTATCGGCTATCCCAACAAGACTTAATATCTGTGGAACTCTTTTTCTTATCTGACGCTTCGTCCTGTGGAGTATCTCCATGGCAAAAGCTACATTTTCAAATACCGTTTTCTTCGGTAAAAGTCTGAAATCCTGAAATACAATGCCTATCTTGCTGCGAAGCTCCGGCACCTCTCTATTGCTCAGGTTCGTGACATCATAGTCACCAACCGTTATGGTGCCAGCATCAGCATCCAGCTCTTTTAGAATCAGCTTGATGAAAGTCGACTTTCCTGCGCCGCTTGGGCCAACCAGAAATACGAAATCACCTTTTTCTATATCTACACTGACATTTTCCAGGCCTACATTGTCGCCATACATTTTGGTAACGTTAGTGAATGTTATCATCTAAATCCCCTTATCAACTATTTATTACTATATTTAGTTTCATAGTTATGATTATTATACCATATATTTGTTTTTTTGGAAACACTCTATGCATTTTTTACACATTGAGAATGCCCGACAGCTTATCAAATTCAGGTGTTACAGCTGTCTTGATTGTTTTATTTCCCCAATGGAACCGACAGTGGTATTCATCACTGTATATTTCCTCTACTGGAAAGCTGTCTATCCATACAATGCTGTCGCTTTTCAGGAATCCTTTGACTTGTCTCCTGCTGACGCCTTTGTTCACGCCATTTACGACCCATGCGAAGCCTGCCCTTCCAGACAGTTCCCGCTGTTTCAGACGTTTGAAATTATTCAAATTGCAGCTCATTTTAGAGGGAAGCGGGTCGCAGACTGCTATTATATGATCCATATCATCCAAAGCGATTTCTCCGTCATTGCCAACGTCAATATCGAATATACAAATGTCGCCTTTGGAATTTCCGACAAGTCTTGCTACTTCGTCTTTGGCCAGTTCTATACCATCTGCAACATCAAATGGGGTGATCAGCGTTCAGTTAACACCCAGCTCATGATTCTGCAGGTTTCTGACCGGATTGCCTTCACTGATTTCTCTGTATATGTCATAGAAGTCCCTGCCATAAAATCTTTGTTCCATGGCCACTGCCTCATAAAGCAAACTGCTGCACATTGCGGGACTGCCTACTTGGGTAAATGAAATTCTTTTCCCTTTTATTTCAAAATAAAACGCCAGTAACGATGCAATAAATGTCGTTCCGACGTTCTTTCCAAGTCCACAAACCCCAATATTTACTTGATCTATCGCTTTTACAGGTCGAGATTCCCTATCTCTAATGAACAATCTTTCCAAATGGAACGCCGCCTTTCGTATTCCACATATTACCATATACTGTAAAATATTTCAAGCACTATTTATCCTTCTTATTAAGATTCATTATGGCAATCGATGCTACCACAAGGGCTATACCAATGAGTTTGACGAAACTGGCAGACTCATGGAATATAAGGATTCCAATGACTGCCGCCACGATAGTCTCGACTGAGGCTATTACCGGCACTCGGGAAGTTTCAAGTTTCCTGCTCAGGCCCTGCAGATACAGAATGTAGGAGCCTACCGTCGGAATCAGTCCGTATCCAAATATAACGAGTAGAAGTTTACTGCTGAACACCTGACCCAGGTTAACCCATGGTCTGGTAAATATTGCCAGTCCGATGGCTCCAAAGATAAAGCTGTAGAGCGATATCGTTATAGGGTTATAGTCGGCTGTTGCACCTTTACTGATAATGGTCATAAGACCGTAAAGAAAGCCGGCAGTAACGCCCATTGCCAGTCCGAAAACAGAGAATGTAACTGCAGAGAAATTACCGCCTGTGACGGTCAGTGTACAGCCTATTATATTAACTATAAGCGCGATTATCTTCTGCATGCCGATGGTTTCTTTGTAGACTATTTTCGACATTATGCATACGAAAACCGGCGCTGTATAAAGCAGCACCGCGCCTGTAGATACGCCGATATTCTTTATCGATTCGGTATATGACAGGTTAAACAGTGCCTGGCAGAAGGTGCCTAAGGCGATGCAGTAGATTATTCCTTTCTTATCTATTTTCAACGCATCAAAGCCACCAGTAACCAAAGCTATAGGTATTAAAAGAATGGCTCCCGTAAAAATTCTCAGAAAAGGTATTACAACCGGATCCACTCCCATACTGCTAAGCGTATTGACAAAGAACCCTATGGTTCCCCATAGAGCTCCCGCCAAAAATATCATTTGATAGCCTGTTCTCTGTTTAGACTTCATCTAGTATAATCCCCTGACTGCATTGACGATATCGGCAGCAGTCATGCCGTATTTTTCTCTGAGTTCATCCGGTTTCCCTGATTCCCCGTAAGTATCGTGCTGACCAACCATAGCTATCTTTACCGGACAATTTCTGGTAACGACCTCAGCTACAGCACTTCCAAGTCCACCTATCACTGAATGCTCTTCAGCAGTAACGATCTTTCCTGTTTCGTTAGCCGCTTCAATGATGATCTCTTCATCAATAGGTTTAATGGTATGCATGTCTATTACCCTGACATCGATTCCCTCTTCAGCCAGCTGTGAGGCTGCCATCATTGCGGATGAAACCATGATACCAGTGGCTATGACTGTGATATCCTTGCCCTGGCGAAGCACATTGCCCTTGCCCAGAGTTATGTTTGCATAGTCATCGTAGAATACAGGAACGGAAGCACGGCCAAGTCTTACATAGCAAGGTCCTTCCATTTCCACTACCTGACGCATAAGTATCTTGGTGCTTGCAGCGTCCGAAGGATTGACTACTGTCATTCCCGGTATCGTTCTCATTAAAGCGATATCCTCGAAGGTCTGATGGCTTGCACCATCCTCGCCTACGGTAATGCCTGCATGAGTTGCACAGACTTTTACGTTTGCGCCTGTATATCCAATAGAATTTCTTATTATCTCAAAAGCTCTGCCGCTGGCAAACATAGCGAAGGTAGATGCGCATACCGTCTTGCCTGATAATGCCAGACCTGCGGCTGCTCCCATCAGATTCTGTTCGGCAATTCCCATATTGAAAAATCTTTCAGGGCATGCCTTTGCAAATCCGTTAGTTTTTGTTGATCCCGAAAGATCGGCATCCATTACTACCAGGTTTTTATTTCTTGCGCCTTCTTCAACCAGGAATTCTCCATAAGCGGCTCTTGTTGCAATACTCTCTGCCATTACCACTCACCTCCCAGTTCTGCTACGGCTTTCTTTGCTTCTTCCTCATTTGGAGCTTTGCCATGCCATCCGGCCTGGTTCTCCATGAATGATACGCCTTTGCCTTTGACTGTTCTGCAAAGGATAAGTGTCGGCTTGTTCTTCATCAGTTTGGCCTCGTCAATAGCTGCGAATATCTCATCGAAATCGTGGCCATTTACTCTCAGTACATTCCAGCCAAATGCTCCGAACTTTTCATCGATAGGTCTTACAGTCATTACTTTATCGTTCTCTCCGTCAATCTGCAGACCGTTCCAGTCCACAAATGCTGTCAGGTTGTTGAGCTTGTAGTGAGCTGCTGCCATGGCTGCCTCCCATACTATACCTTCCTGTAATTCGCCATCGCCAAGGAGCACATATACTCTGCCCTGGCTGTGGTCCATTTTGCCGGCCAAAGCCATACCTATGCTTGCTGAAAATCCCTGACCGAGGGAGCCGGTGGACATTTCGATCCCAGGTACATAATGCATGTTTCCATGTCCCTGGAAGTTGCTGCCCAGCTTTCTCAGTGTCATTATATCCTCAACAGGAAAATATCCTCGTTCTGCCAAAACAGCGTACTGCGCCGGTACCGCGTGTCCCTTTGACAGGACGAATCTGTCACGGTCTGGCATCTGAGGCTTCTTCGGGTTGATGGTCATTTCGCCAAAGTAAAGCGCGGTCATAATGTCAGCCGCGGACAGTGAACCGCCCGGATGACCTGAGCCGGCTTCGTATATGGCTTTGATTATATCCACTCTTACTCTGCTTGCAATTTTCTCATAGTATTCTTTGTTTTCTCTCTTCATTGTTACATTTCTCCATTAGTCACTAACAATATTTTTAAATACATACGGCAGCTCCTCGACTATATCTCCGGCTACCATGCCATATTCTCCTTTGTCGCTACAAGCTCTGTCGCCAGCAGCACCGTGAACAAAAGCTCCAGTGCACGCGGCATCCCAGGCAGTCAGGCCCTGACCCGCCAAAGAAGCGATGACGCCTGTAAGCACGTCTCCCGAGCCTGCAGTCGCCATACCGGGATTTCCGGTGTTATTCTGCCATATTTCTATCTCACCGTACTGGCCTTCCGAATCCATTAAAGGTCTCGCGACCAGTGTTCCTGCGCCTTTCAACAAAGCGATGGCGTTGTATTTCTCTGCAAGGCGGTAGACCATTTCCTCACGTCCGTCAGGATTCCCCTGATTTTCCGTGTCTAAAAGTCGTTTTGCCTCACCGATATGCGGTGTTAATATCAAGTCTCCGTTGTATGCCCTGGCGAACTCTGCGATTTCCGGCTCTTTAGCCAGCACATTAAGCCCGTCAGCATCGAGGATTATCGTTCCGTCATAACTGAGCAGCAAAGCCTTCAGCATTTTCTTTGTCAAAGAGCTTACTCCCATGCCAGGACCAAAGGCCACTGCATCGTAATAATCTCCTGAATTGATATTGATCAAAGCGGTATCCCAATCGGTGCATATTACCTCTGGAACCGCCGTCTCAACTACCGGGAAGTTGTTACGGGCCGTACATGTATATACCAGTCCAGCCCCGCTTCTCATAGCGGCCTTTGATGCAAATATTGCAGCGCCGGTCATACCGCCGTTGCCAACGACCAGAAGTACTCTCCCGAAGTCGCCTTTGTGTGCATAAGGGTTACGCTTTGTTATAACAGATTTTACATATTCATTATCTATATATCTCTTTATCCCTATTTCCATTTATGTCACTCCCCTTTAATTAAATGCCGAGGAAAATCGTCGCCATTGCGAAGTAAATCGACAGTGCAACTGCATCAGATACAGATGAAATAGCCGGATTTGCAATCAGCGCCGGATCCAGATGGATTTTCTTTACCAGAAGCGGGATCATGCTTCCTATGATTTTTGCAAAGATGACGATGAAAATCATTGCAGTACATACTGTAAGCGCCGTCATCATGCTGGCTCTGTCAATTAGCATTACTCTTGCAAAGTTGAATACGCTCAGGAGCACTCCAACTATCATTCCGATCCTGATTTCCTTCCAGAGTATCCTCAGGCAATCCTTAGTCTCAACTTCTCCTGTGGCAAGTCCTCTTATTATCAAAGTCGCTGCCTGGGAACCGGTGTTTCCGCCTGTGCCCATAAGCATTGGCATGTATGCTACAAGGCCTATGGCCGTCGACAGTGATGCTTCGAAATGCGTTACGATCATACCCGTGAAGATATAGGCGATCATCAGTATTACCAGCCATGGCAATCTATTGATTGCGTGCTGCCATACTGAAATGTCCAGATATCCTTTATCGGAATTTTCGAAGTCGATGACTCCGTTCATTCTCTCGATATCCTCAGTGGCCTCATCTTCCATAACTTCCAGGATGTCATCGACGGTGATTATGCCTACCAGCCTGTGTTCCTTGTCTACGACAGGGATGGCCAGATAACCATATTTCTTGAAGTCGTCAGATACTTCCTCCTGATCATTATCTACATCTTCATAGATGTAATCCGTATGCATTATATCTTTTATTCTTACGTCATTGTCTGCAACGACCAGTGTACTTAAAGATACTATGCCAATTAATTTTCTTCCTGTATCCTTAACATAGCAGGTATATACCGTCTCAGCGTCCATGCCCACTTCTTTGATGTGCTGCATTGCACGCTCAACAGTCCAGTCCTTCTGAAGGCTGATGTACTCAGGTGTCATCAGGCTGCCTGCGCTGTTTTCAGGATAGTTTAAAAATGTGTTTATCAGTGTTCTTTCATTTTTAGGTGTCTGCTCCAGAATCTTGTCTACGATATTTGCAGGTAATTCTTCCAGTATATCGATCTTATCATCGAAGTCCAGTTCCTGGACTATAAATGAAATTTCCTTGTCGGTTATTCCATTGACGATTTCGACCTGCTTGTCACTAGGCAGATAAGAGAACACCTCTACTGAAACGTCCTTTGGCAGAAGTCTGAACAAAATGACCGTCATCTCTATTTCGGTCTCGTCCGTTATATCTTCCAGCATCTCTGCGATATCAGCCTCATTGTATTTCAGCAGTTCATCGCGAGCACGGAAGTACTTCTTTTCTATTAGGAGTTCCAGAATTTTCTCAATGGATTCTTCAATCTGAAGGTCCTTATCCATTACCAAGTTTTCCATTGGTCTGTCCTTCCTTTCCTGTATTTCCCTTTTTACTCGGAAAATACAGTAAATTCAGGCCTTAATTGGTCGTTCTATATTTTCTGAGTGAAGACAGGGATATCTTCAGTTGTTGTCGGCTTTCGCCGTTCCGTTTATCCACGGGAACGTTATCCATTATCTTCACTTCCTTTCCTTAATATATAAATGGATGCCAATTAGTTATTATACCCCAAAACACCCCGCTATTGCAAGAGTCAAAGGGTATTACTTTGCAACTCAGGGCAAAGTCGCATTCCTGCTCGAATGCTTTAACTCTGTACAGTTTGAACACATTGAAATTTCAATAGTTATAGCTGCTCGAATTGTTCAAAAATAAAAACATTTTTCGAAGCATTCTTTATTCCCATTTTCATTGACTATAAAAAATCAAAGTGTTATATTAAATATTAGTAAAGGATAATGTATACGCATTTTGAAACTAACATTTAAGAGAAAAGAGGAGATCAAAATGGGAAATTTAGTTCAGCAGTACATTGATATTGCTAAGAAAAAGAATCCGGGCGAGCCTGAATTCATTCAGACAGTAGAAGAAGTTCTTACTTCTATCGAGCCGGTTCTGGAAGCTCATCCAGAGTACATCGAAGCAGGTCTAATCGAGAGATTGATCGAGCCTGAAAGAGGCATCAGTTTCAGAGTACCTTGGGTTGACGACAACGGTAAAGTTCAGGTCAACAGAGGCTACAGATATGAATTCAACAGCGCAATCGGACCTTATAAAGGTGGCTTGAGATTTGCTCCAAGCGTATATCCTGGAATCATCAAGTTCCTGGGATTTGAGCAGATCTTCAAAAACAGTCTGACTGGTCTTCCTATCGGTGGAGGAAAAGGCGGAGCTGACTTCGATCCTAACGGCAAATCAGATGCTGAGGTTATGAGATTCTGCCAGGCTTTCATGTCAGAATTATTCAGACATATCGGTCCTAATACTGACGTTCCAGCTGGGGACCTTGGTGTTGGCGGAAGAGAAATAGGATACCTGTTTGGACAGTATAAGAAGCTGGCTGACAGATATGAAGGAGTTCTTACTGGTAAGGGCCTGTCATTTGGCGGACTTGCCGGAAGGACAGAAGCAACTGGATATGGAATCGTATTCTTTGCAAGAGAAATGCTGAAACACTGCGGCGAAGAGATCAAAGGTAAGACAGTAGTTGTTTCCGGATTCGGTAACGTTTCATGGGGAACAGTACAGAAGCTGAACGAGCTTGGTGCTAAAGTCATCACTATTTCTGGTCCAGACGGATACATCCTTGATGAGGATGGTGTTAAGGGCGAAAAAGAAGATTTCATGCTTGAGCTGAGATCATCAGGCAAGAATGTATGCGCACCTTATGCTGATAAGTTCAAGGGAGCTAAATTCTTCGCTGGAAAGAAACCTTGGGAAGTTAAGGCTGACCTGTACATCCCATGTGCAACTCAGAATGAGATCCATATCGAAGATGCTAAGACAATGGTTGCTAACGGTTGTAAATTCCTTTGCGAAGGAGCTAACATGCCTACAACTAACGAAGCTATCAAGTACCTGCAGGAAAACAACGTAGTTGTTGGTCCTTCAAAGGCTGCTAATGCTGGCGGAGTTGCTTGCTCATGCATCGAGATGGGACAGAATGCTGGTCACACAGTATACTCACCTGCTCAGGTTTATGAACAGCTTGAAACTATCATGGTTAACATCCACAAACATGCTGCTGAAGCTTGCGAGAAATATGGCCTAGGCTATGACCTGGTTAAGGGCGCAAACATTGCAGGATTCGAAAAGGTTGCAGAAGCTATGATGGCACAGGGCATTGTATAAAATACAAAGTTATACCAATCCTAAAAACAAAGAGGACTCAATTGAGCCCTCTTTTTATTTAACATTATTTCATGAATTCAGCCATACGCTTGCTGAGACCTTCAGCAACGAAATATCCTTCTTCATAGGCCTTCTTCAGCTTGTCGCGATTCATCTCTGTCCTGCCTATATCAAGAGAGCCCATCGGTGCGATGACGAATACACTGCCTCCGGCAACACCATCTGCAATATAGTCTAAAGCGTCGTTGTAATTGATATGACGCCTCCCCATGGCTTCGACCATGTTAGGGTACCTGTGGTACTTTGCCTTGATCAAAGGCATAGCTCCATTGTACTTTTTGCGATAGCCGCACGGCCTTGTTAGGATGACTACGTTCTTGTCGTTGCCTGCACGTTCAGATTCTATGACCGGTATGGAATCGACGATCCCACCATCCATATAAACGTATCCATCTATGGGAACCATTTGGGAAAGTATCGGCAGCGATGCAGATGCCTGGATGTATTTCATATCTTCCAGGATGTCTTTTATTTCAGGATACTCAGCCTTACCGGTGATGCAGTTGGTCACTGCAACGTGGAATTTGATTCCCCGTTCCTTGAAAGCCTCGTTATCGATAGGATAGAGTTCTTCCGGTATTTTATGATACAGGAAATCCGCTCCGAACATGTTGCCTGTCTTTCGCAGGCTCTTCAGGCTGCAATACTCAGGGTTGTCCACATAATCCGTGGAAGTAGCATAGGCGCGTCCCCTTTGCCCACTTACATAGCTGCACGCATGACATGCCCCCGCCGACACGGCATACACGCTGTCAAACCTTATATCATTATCTAAGAAATAGTCAATAACTCCGGCAGCGAATATACCTCTCATTCCTCCACCTTCAAATACTAAGCCAATGCTCATTTAATTCACCTCTATCAGTCTTCCCGCCGAGAACAAGTATAAATACGATTCGGCCACGGGCTTGCCGCTGGCTTTTGTCAGCGCCTGCCCATAAATCTCAAGCTGGGTCCTGTAAGTGTCCTGAAGTCTCTTCTTCTCCTCTTCAAAAGGCTTGCTTTCGTCGATCCAGTTAGTCTTATAGTCAAGCAGAACGATCTTGCCGTCCTCCTCAAAGTAACAATCTATTATTCCCTGAACGATAACGTCTTCGCCGTTCAGTTTCCACTTTATATCGAATGGTTCTTCTCTTCTGAGCCTGCCATCCTCAAAAGCCTTCGCACATCTCTTTCCTATTTCACTCTCAAAAAACCTTTCTATGCGCCCAAAGTCTATGGCATTGATTTCTTCCTGCAGGAATATACCACTTTGCACAAAGGAATCCGCGGCAGATCTCACATAATCAAGACCCTCGCTGACTGCCCTGGAGAAATCGATACGTTCCATGATTCCATGGTAGATCGTACCTTTTTCTGCACCTGTCAAAGGTCTGCTCTCCTGTCGGAAACTCGGTTCAGGAAGCTTGATATCACCATAGCTTACTACGGTCTGGTGCCCGGCAGCATTAAGGCTGCTAACGGAGTACTTGGATCTTACTTCCCTGGCACTGGCAAATGGGTACTCATACTCAAGTCTGGATTTCACCATCGTCCTTTGCTCATCAGACGGCATACCAGCATAGTTGATATCGCCCGATCTCTTTGCCGTTTCATCTGACTCCGGCATCTGAAGCGTATCACCGCTGATTATCTCAGGATCAGGCAGATAGCTGAGCATATTGAAGTATGTCGAATCACTGCTCACGCCAAGCTCTTTGTTGTCTAAAAGCTTTTGGCCATCTTTGACCGTGCCTGTCAGATACAGGATATCTCTTGCCCTTGTAAGCGCAACATACAAAACTCGTATCTGCTCCTCGTATTCTTCTCTGTGCACCTGCCTCAAAATGATATTGTATGGCAAAGTTTTTCTTTCTATATGTTTGTCAACGTCTTCAAAGAACATGCCCAGGCCTACGTCTTTGTGGAAAAGGACTTTCCCATCTGCCTTACCATACATAAGCTTTCTGCCCATGCCAGCAACGATTACCATAGGGAATTCCAGGCCCTTGCTCTTATGGACCGTCATAATGCGCACTACGTCATCCTTCTCGCCAAGAAGTCTCACCTGGCCTGTCTTGATTTCCTTTTGCTTAACGGTGTCTATATATCTTACAAAGCTGTACAATGACGTCTGACCGCTGGAGGAAAAGTTCTCAGCCTTGTCCACCAGTGCCCTGAGGTTTGCCTGCCTCTGTGCACCCTGAGGCATTGCGCCCATTACGATATAGTATCCTGTCTCCAGCATCAGCTTCCAGATAAATTTAGGAAGCGGCATGGCAAGTGACAGGCTCTTCCACCTCTTTAACTGGTCAAATACCTGCCGGCATTTATTCTGAAGGTCAGCATTTCCACCGCTGTTTTCCGCATATGCTGTAAAGGCAGCGACGTAGGAGCCGGTTGCATTATTTGCTCTGATTTCCGCCAGCTCATCTGTCGTAAAACCGAAGATTTCTGATCTCAGGGTGCTCAAAAATGGCACATCCTGATACTTGTTATCCAGAACTGAAAGCAGATTCATGAACACATTAATTTCCATCGTGTCAAAGTATCCGTCATTGTCATCTACGTACAGCGGGATCCCATTGTCGCGCATGATCTGGTAATATGCGCCGGCATAATTCTTCGCTGAACGCATCAGTATCACTATGTCACGATAGCTTATACGCTTGACCTTTCCTTCCTTGGAATTAAAGTATTCCCTGCCCAGATTTTCCTTGATGATATTACAAATCTCCAGAGCTTCTTTATCTGCGTCCTTAAGTTCTTCCAGATTTTCATCCTCATCCTCTGACTCCGATGATGAATCTATGATCCTTGTCACTGGTGCAAAGGAATACTCGCCATCGTAATCAATGCCGTTGTAAAGCCTTGCATCATCGTCGTATCCTTCCATTACCGGCTCGAACACGTCATTGATGCTGTCCAGTATTACCTTCTTGCTCCTGAAGTTTTTATTCAGGTCGATCTTAGTCGATTTCCCGTTAGTATCCTTTGCAAATGTATCGTACTTACTCTTGAATATCTCAGGTTCAGCAAGCCTGAATTTGTAGATGCTCTGCTTGATATCGCCTACCATAAAGAGATTGTCATCGCCTTTGATTCTGCCTATGATAGCTTCCTGAAGCAAGCTGGTATCCTGATACTCGTCTATGAAGACATACTTGAATTTTTCTTTATAGTAGTCGGAGACCTGCTTATCCTTTAATATTTCCAGACAATAGTGCTCAATATCATTGAAGTCTAAAAGTGCCTTTTCCGCTTTGGCTTCCTTGAATATCCTGTCGAAGTCAATGATCAGCTTTTGCAGAGTCACTGCCTTGCCACTGACTGCTTTTACATCGGCCAGTTGGCTGTCTATAGATGCCGCAAAGAATTTCTCGCCTATTCCCTTATACAGTCCCTTTGCAGTATCCCTCAGCGCTTTGAAGCTGCCTGATATCTCCTTATATACTGGTTTTTCATCTCCCGATGCGCTCATTCTGATGCTTGGAAAGTTATCTATTTCGCTCTTAAGTTCATCGTACTTCTCAGTAGCTGCATACTCATACATTGCCCGGAAGGCTTCCAGTTCAGGTGCAAACAGTGCCATCATCCGCTCAAGGCAGTTATCCTCCAGCAAAGCTTCCGCGCTTTCCGCACAGTCCCTCGCTTCTTCCAGGTCTTCTATAATGAGCTGGCTCATCAGCCTCATGGCCGGAGTATTTTTGTAATCCGAAGGCTCCAGGGCCAGTTCTCTGACCTTGGCGTCCAAGGTCTCAAAAGGTTCCGGCAGTGACTGCAGCGCAGTATATGTCTTGTCTATTATATTTCTGACTTCGTCGATGCTTTTTTCAGATCCGTACCAGTCGAGGAAGCTGTAGAATTCCTCACTTCCCTCTTCAAATCTCTCCTCCAGCAAAGTGTCCAGCGCGTCTTCTTTGATTACGATGCTCTGGGCATCATCGCAGATGGCAAATCCCGGTTCCAAGTCTATGAGATAGAAATACTGGCGTATTACATCTAATGCAAAGGAATGGAACGTGCTGATGCTTGCTCCCGGAAGTAGATCGAGCTGTTCCTTCAGCTGAGGCGAATCCTTCAGCTTGTTCTTAAGGGTCGCTCTTATCTTTTCCTTCATCTCCGAGGCAGCAGCATTGGTAAAAGTTACAATGAGCATACGGTCAATAGGTACGCCTTCCTCTGCTACCAGCTTTTTTATGCGCTCGACAAGAACAGCCGTCTTGCCAGAGCCGGCTGCTGCTGATACCAGTATATTCTTACCGCGTTGATCTATCGCCTGTTGCTGTTGTGGTGTCCAAGCCATGGTTACTCCCCTTTGCTGATTCCTGCCATTAATTATATCAAATTTTTGCCCATAAGTACATAACCGCCACCTTTAACAGTTAAAATAGTATGTTTCTTTTATCGTGTTTTGTGATATCATTAATAATAAAACTATGATTGGAGAACGCCATGAACAATAAAAGACCTACAATGTTATTGATAATGGACGGCTACGGCATAAACGACGACAGTTATGGTAATGCCATCGCTCAGGCCAGTAAACCCGCCCTTGATGAAATATTTAAAAAGTACCCATGGACAAGGATCAGCGCTTCAGGAGAGGCTGTGGGACTTCCTGACGGTCAAATGGGCAATTCCGAAGTCGGCCACCTGAATATAGGCGCAGGCAGGATCGTGTATCAGGACCTTACGAGGATAACCAAGGCGATAAATGACAAGAGCTTCTTCGATAACAAAGCCCTCAACAATGCCATGGACCACGTCATTGCTAACGATTCATCTCTGCATGTCTGTGGACTGCTGTCTGATGGAGGCGTGCACAGTCACATCAGCCACCTCTTTGCTTTGCTGGACATGGCAAAAGCCAAAGGAGTAAAAGATGTCTGCGTTCACTGTTATCTTGACGGACGAGATGTACCGCCTAGATGCGCCAACGAATATATAAAAAGCCTGCAAATCAAGATGAGTCAGATATGTCTTGGCAGGATCGCCACAGTTTCAGGGCGTTACTATGCCATGGATAGAGATAAGAGATGGGACAGAGTAGAGAAAGCCTACGACGCAATGACCCTGGGAGAGGGGTATGAAACTGCTTCGGGCTGTGCTGCTGTGGATGGTGCATATGGGAGAGATGAGAACGATGAATTCGTAGTACCTACTGTTATCACCGACACTGAAGTCAATGGTGGTAAACCGGCAACGGTCAATGACGGTGATTCCATCATCATGTTCAATTTCAGACCTGACAGAGCCAGGGAAATCACCAGAGCTTTTGTTGACCCTGCTTTTGACGGATTTGACAGAAAGAAAATCGTGAAAAATTTGAAATATGTCTGCATGACAGAATACGATGCTACCATGCCGAATGTAGAGCTTGCATTCCCACCTGAGCAGCTTTCCAACACACTTGGCGAATATGTTTCATCACTGGGACTGAAGCAGCTTAGAATAGCCGAAACGGAGAAATATGCCCACGTTACATTCTTCTTCAACGGAGGCGTAGAAGAGCCAAATCCGGGCGAAGACAGGATACTGGTTTCTTCTCCTAAAGTTGCCACCTACGATCTTCAACCTGAGATGAGCGCTTACGGCGTCACTGAAAAAGTACTGGAGCAGATCGAAGCAGAGAAATACGATATGATAATACTGAACTTTGCCAATGCGGATATGGTAGGGCATACAGGAATAATGGAAGCAGCCATAAAGGCAATCGAAACGCTGAATGACTGCGTACCGCGTATAGTAGACGCAGTGCTCGGCAAGGGCGGCCAGATATTGCTGACTGCAGACCACGGAAATGCAGATGTCATGCTGGACAAAGACGGCAACGTAGTCACTGCTCATTCCCTGAATCAGGTGCCTCTGGTGCACATATCCGAGCATCCTGTTCAGTTTAAGGAAGGCGGAAAGCTTGCAGATATCGCGCCAACCATGCTTACACTTATGGATATACCGGTTCCTGCTGAGATGACCGGTGATGTTCTGATAAAATAATGTACTGTAAGCATAATTATTAATAGCTTAGGCTATTATTTCAATTTGTATTATTATCTTGACATTGCGTCTCAAAGTGTTATTATATTATTGCGACATATTTAATACTGTTTATTTGAGGAAGAGTGATTGCGATGTTTGTTGAATCATATACGATTTTTGTGAATCGTTACATTAATAATAACAAGACAATGGTCTAATTTCAGATCGTTGTCTTTTTGTGTCTTTTGCACATAACAACACTGTGACTCAGATAAATAGTCTGTGTGTCGCAGCCTTGATTTGATAAAGCAAACTCTAGTGGTTTTCTTTATATACAATTCCAACCAAACACAACCCCAACGGCTCCATGTTTTCATGGGGCTGTTGGGGTTTTTGAAACGTTTTTATTAATCTTCAAACGGGGCGTATTTCCTGATGAGTTCTTCTGCTATTTTTATACCGTCACAGGCAGAGCTGGTAATGCCTCCTGCATATCCGGCACCCTCGCCGCCTGGATAAAGACCCTTGATATTGCTCACCATTCCGTCACCTCTTTCAATTCTAACGGGTGACGAGCTCCTGGCCTCAACGGCTGTAAACACTGTATCATCAGCATCGAAGCCTTTAATACGTTTGCCGAACTCCGGCATTGCTTCCTTTATTGCATCTACTGCAAACTCTGGCAGACACTCAGTGACTTTCTGAGATTCAGGGGTGCCATCACGGAATTCTCCCCATGTAGTTTTAGGTGCGTGATACTTTCCACCACCGTTTTTATAGGCAATTCTTTCATATTTTTCCTGAAATTCCACACCGGCAAGTACATCATCGCTGCCAAAATCATCAGGGCGTACATCTACCAGCACTCCGCTGTTTGCCACTCCGCTGTTTCTAGCATGATTGCTCATACCGTTTGTAACTACGCAGCCAGGTTCTGATGAGGCTACAATTACCTCTCCTCCCGGGCACATACAAAATGTGTAAACGCCTCTTCCGTTTTCACAGTGATGAGCAAGCTGATATGTTGCATGTGGCAGATACTGGTTCCCTGCCGCTTCACCATACTGTGACCTGTCGATCAGCTCCTGTGGATGCTCAGCACGAACACCGATAGAAAATGGTTTCTGCTTCATCTGCAATCCTGATTCCTTCAGCCTTCTTAGAGTATCTCTGGAGCTGTGCCCTATAGCAAGTACTATATCGTCTGCCTCCAGTTTATACAACTGGCTTCCGCTTTGAACCATAAGCCCCTTAACCATACCTTCTTCAAGTATGAGATGATTCATCCTGGCATCGAATTTGATAACTCCGCCCAAAGATTCGATCTTATACCTTATATTCACAACCACCTGCCGAATAACGTCCGTACCTATATGTGGCTTCTGCTGATATAATATTCTCTCATCTGCACCTGCGCTGACAAATTCCTCAAGTACTCTTTGTACACGAGGATCCTTTATGCCTGTGGTCAGCTTACCGTCTGAAAAAGTTCCTGCTCCACCCTCACCAAACTGAACGTTGCACTCTGGGTTGAGCACGCCTTTACGCCAGAACTTCTGGACCTCACGGATCCTGTCATCCATTGCATAGCCTCGCTCAATTACGATGGGCTTGTATCCGCGAGAAGCTAATTCCAATGCGCAGAACATACCGCAAGGACCGAAGCCGACTACGATAGGCCTGTGTTCCATCTTCTCAGTGCCAGACGGTACCTTGATATAGTTATATGATGGTGCCTCGTGAAGATCCAGTTTTCTATCTGTGGAGAAGTCCACGGTATATACTTTTCTGATATCCGTTTTCTTTCTGGCATCGATGGATTCTCTGATTATCTTCATATCCATCACCGACATATTCTTTTCGCCATACTTCTTGCAGATCAGTTCCGGTATGACGTTAGGTGATTCGTCTAACGCGAGTTTTACTTCCTTAAGTCTGTATCTGTTAATCTTCATTTGCTCATTTCCCTTCCAGCCTTTATTCCTGTCTCCCATGCATTTTGAAGATTAAATCCACCGCATGGTCCGTCATAATCTATTATTTCTCCTGAAAAATACAGTTTAGGAACCAGTTTGGACTCCATGGTATTTTTCTCTATCTCATTCAAAGGCACACCGCCCTTGGTAACCTGGGCAAAGTCCCATCCTTTAAGCCCTTTAGGCCTCAAAATGAACCTCTGCAGCATGTCTGCCATCTTTTCCGGGTCTCCCTTTGAATCTTTGAATATCCGTTCTGCAATTGGCTCTCTAACCATTGTTGTCAGTACCTTAGAGTCATTTCCAAGGATATTCATCCGCTGTTTTATGAATCCTGCCATATCTCCGCCCTTCGGGAAGAAGTCGATGGCTATCCGATAATCATCAAAACCGTTCTTCAGATTTGCTCCTTCCGGCAATACCATGAACCTTGATAAGTTGAAAATGCAGATTCCAGATACCCCATACCTGGTGAACTGGATCTCTCCATCCTCTTCAAATATCTCTTCATCCTTAAATAAAAGGATTGCTTTGGCCTTGGCTCTGATACCGGCGAATGCCTTAATATCATCGTATACTTCTACAGCGGTAAGGGCTGGTGCCAACCTGGTAATGCTATGGCCAAGAGACTTTGCCAGTCTGTATCCGTCTCCCGTAGTTCCAAATTCAGGTCCTGCTTTACCGCCGCATGCTATTAAAAGCCTTGCTGAACTGACCTTCCCAGAAGTTCCATTCTTTTCAGTTTGTATTTCAAAGCCATTTTCATCATTGCAAACAGCTGTGACCGATGTACCGGTTATCGTCCTGACGCCGAGCTGTTCCAGCCTTCTGATAAGGCAATCATTCAAATCCGCGGCGTTCTCCGTGTATGGATATATCCTGCCGGAATCATCAACACGTGAAACTACGCCAATACCCTGAAAGAAAGACAGAGTGTCTCTGTAATTCTCGCAGTTCACGTTGGAAAGATTACATCTTCCATTACCTGTAGCCAAGAGCTTTTTCCCAAGTATATCCTTTTTCTCGATTATTGCTACACTCAGTTTAGAATTTGCCTCTTTTGCAGATATGGCGGCTGCCATTCCTGAAGCGCCGCCACCAATGATACAAATATCATACATCTTTTTTATTATCCTCATCAAGAGTATCGTTTACCATTTCTTCGAAATCCTTGGCATCCTCTGCCTTCTTCGCTGCACGCTTTGCATGTCTGGCTTTTCTAATAGCACGACGTGCCTCTTTGTGAGCTTCAGCCGCAGCCTTTGCCGCCTCTTTCTTCATCTCGTCCTTGGACTTGAGTATGTCAGGTTTGATGTATGTAAGATCGTAGCCGACCTTGATTACACTTACTCCCTGGACAATGAAGCAAAGTCCCAGTATAGCCAGAACTGAAAGTGGATACAACACGTTGTTGAAGAACGTGTATAAGCCGATGATCAGGTTCAGCAGGTTTGTAACGAGATCCCAGTAATAATCGAAATCCTTAACTTGATTTGCTCTGTCGAACTTTATCTGCGAGAGAACCACAAGTCCTCTGATACCTGAAATCATTACCCACATTCCGAAAACAACAGGCACCGCAATATCAGCGGCCAGCTGCCCTGTCAATACGACGATTCCCAGTATGAACGCCGTCATACCTTCAATCAAAAGCCAGTGCTTTTCTTCCTCGTTTTCCAGTGATTTCTTATATGAAAAGCATTCCACCATACCGACTATTATCAGCACTATGCCGATTGGGAAAGCCATCGATATGAAGGCCAGTCCCGCATTTGCTATGCAGAAAATGCCGAGAAGTGTAAGCAATATTCCTACTCCGATAGTTAGTATTCGCAAATTTCCTACCTCCTAAGTTTTTGTCACATGACCCATTATACTTTGCGAACAATAATAAGTCAATGAATCAGAAATCTGATTATCTGTTCATGGAGCGCTGTATAAGGTCTGTAGCGCACCGGAAGATCGATCCAGTTGTCCTTCTTGACGATGCTTCTGTAGTGCGTAAATGTATCAAAGCTCTTCTTTCCATGATAGCTGCCCATTCCAGATTCTCCAACTCCGCCGAAGCCCATGCGCGATGTGGCCAGGTGTATGATGGTGTCGTTTATGCATCCTCCTCCGAAGGAGCATGAATCTATGATGTGCTTGGCATTTCTGTGACTTGTCGAGAATACATACAGTGCCAGCGGTTTCTCATGTCCAACTATGTAGTTTATGCATTCGTCAATGTCATCGTAAGTGATCATTGGCAATATAGGCGCAAAGATTTCCTCCTGCATTATCGGTGAATCGAGACTGACATCGTCCAGAAGCGTCGGTTCTATGAATCTTCTCTCAGGATCGCTTCCTCCTCCAATAACTGCGCGTCCGCTTCCCAGCAACCTATTAGCGCGTTGGAAGTGCTTATCATTAATGATGACATTCATATCAGACATATCGCCATCCGGGAAGAACTCATCCAGAGCATCCTGATATGCCAATATAAAATTCTCTTTGACAGAGCTATGGATGAACATATAGTCAGGTTCAACGCATGTCTGCCCTGCATTCAAAACCTTGCCAAAGGCTATGCGCTTTGCTGCAAGTCTGATATTAGCCGTCTCATCGACAATGACAGGGCTCTTGCCGCCGAGTTCCAGCGTCAAAGGTGTCAAATGCTTAGATGCCGACTCCATTACCAGACGTCCAACTGCCTTGCTGCCGGTAAAGAATATATAGTCGAACTTCTGGTCCAGCAGCGCTTTGTTCTCTTCACGGCCGCCCTCAACTACCGCAATATACTTAGGCGGAAAAACGGAGTGAATTATCTTTGCTATGGCATGGCTGGTCGCAGGTGCATAGGCTGACGGTTTAATGACAGCAGTGCATCCCGCAGAGATTGCTCCTACCAAAGGTTCCAGGCAAAGCTGCACTGGATAGTTCCAAGGTGACATTATCAAAGTTATGCCGTAAGGCTCCGGTGAAACAAAGGATTTTGCCGAGAACTGTGCCAAAGGTGTCAGTACTCTCTTTTCCTTTGTCCATGCTGAAAGATGATTAAGATGAAATCTTATTTCATCTAACACAAGTCCGGTCTCGGTCATATATACTTCAAACTCGCTCTTGTTCATATCTTCCTTCATGGCATTCGCAATGCGCCATTCGTTATCCTTTATTGCGTTGTAAAGCCTCTGCAGCATTGCCTTTCTGAATCCCACCGACCTGGTACTGCCAGTGTTAAAGAATTTTCTCTGCATTTCTACCAGTTTTTCTGTTTCCATATTCTCACCTGATTTCTTCTTATATCAACGTCATTATTTCATCAACAGTTTTCTTCTTTGGACTGCGAGCTTCACCTTCAGGTATGCCAACAGGCATCAGGGCCGCCATATGATAGCCCTCCTCTTCATAGCCGCATACGTCTTTGATTTCGGCTTCGATTTCCCCTGCCGCATAGTTGGCGCTGGTCATCCAGCAGCAACCGTAGCCCAGTTCTTCCGCCTTGAGGTTGAAGTTTTCCATTGCAGCGCCTATGCCGAGGCTTCCTTGTCTGGTCCTGTATTTCAGCAGCTCCAAAGTCTCTTCGTCAGCCCCTGCTGCTTCCATATACTTATATGAACTAGGTAGCCATTCGGATCCGTAGACGATTACCAGCAGCTGTGCTTCTCTGAAAAACAGCGATACTACTTTGCATAGAGAGCTGAATTTTGCGGCCAGTTTTTCCTGCTCCTTCGGTATAGCCGCGCATATCCTATCATTCTTTGCCTGAATTATGGCAGCTATCTTGTCTATCTCAGACTTATCTTTCACAATGACAAAATGCCAGTTTTGCTTGTTGTCCCCCGACGGTGCTTTGCCAGCGGCATCGACCATGGCTCTAATATCCTCTTCAGGTATTTCCCCTTCTGCATATCGTCTAAGGCTGTGCCTGTTATCTATCAATTTCTGTAATTCCATATCATACTTCCTTTCGTAATGATCTCATTCTATCTTTCAGCAAAGCAATGTGGCATCGGTATCTTGGAAGCTACGAATGCTGAAATTCCCAGAGGCACTATATAAGTCACAGGGAAGCACAGCAGCAGCACCGCGATTACCGTCACAGGCTTTCTCATTATATATCCATACATGGTGCCACACACCACTGCAACTGCATAGGCGCCGTCCATTCCAACCAATAGCGCAAAGGAAAATCCAATGGCAACTCCCGAGAAAATTATCGGGAATATGCTTCCACCTCTCCAGCCCATATTTAAGCAGAAATTCACCAGGAAGAGCTTGCACACTGCGATTACGATCAGCAAAGATACGCTCATTGCCTGCCAATCTGCCATAATGGTCCCCATATCGGTTTCTCCTGACAACATGGTAAATGGTACATACCAGCCTATCAATGCAAGCACCGCTCCGCCAAGCATACATCTTATAATTATGTGGTCTTTCAGCTTGTTTCCAACCATGGATGTCAGTTTATTGAAAACCAGATAGGTCAATGCTCCGACAATACCGATAATCATCAGAGGGATTATCCATTTCCACTGTTCTATCCCATAGGCATGAGTACGATCAAATCTTGGAAGGCCCATTCCACCGCCCAGAATTGCTGTCAGTCCTTTTACAGTAAGCATTCCACCAGCTACACCGCAGATATATACAAATATCCTGGCTTTTTTGCCGACCAGTTTTGTTTTGTAATGCTCGCTTTTATTATCAGGTTCCAGGCTGTCGATTATTCCAAAAAAAGGCGAGCCGAAAATCACTCCCAAAGTTGCGGACATACCTGTTTCAACCAGCGCAGCCACTTTTTCTCCTTTGTACCTGAGCTTGTCTCCTACCAGACAGCAAAGCCCGGCTATTATGCCGGTAAGACCCGCTTCAGGTCCCAGTGTCCCGCCGAATATCAGCGGAAGCAAGGCAGATACCGCCAGGATGTGAAGCTTGTCATAAGGATAGCGGCCGTCTTTGTGGATCTTTCCCAAGACCACAGGCAGCTCATCGGGAAGCGGCCCGTATTTTTTCTGCCACAGACCTGTCAGGCATCCTCCAACTAGGCATACCGACATAAAATATATCAGGCTGCCATCTGCGTTGAGTTTTTCCGGTAGCCATGTCCAGAAAAATTCAATGCCCATATCCATTATTTTTAATATCAACCACACTATTGCACCCGAAGCAGCTCCGAGTATAAATGACAAAATGCCAAAAGCAACTATGCTGATAATTTTTTTCATCGCTTGCTTCTCCAATATCATATAGCATAACATTTGCAGATTCATTATACCATTTAATACTTGCCCTGTGTAGAAAAAGTATCCCCCACAACGACTGTAAATAATATATAATATAAATATGGATAGAGTGATATTACATTGTGATATGAATAGTTTCTTTGCTTCAGTCGAGCTTTTGGAGCATCCTGAACTGGCAGGCCTTCCGGTAGCTGTCAGTGGTAACCCGGAAAGTCGTCATGGTATTATATTGGCAAAAAATGAGCCTGCCAAGAAATGTGGTGTAGTTACGGCCGAAACCATCTGGCAGGCAAAGAAAAAATGTCCGGAGCTGCAGTTTCTGCGGCCGCATCATGATAAGTACAGAGAGTTCAGCAAACTGATCAACAAAATTTATCTGGAATATACAGATATGGTTGAGCCATTCAGCATAGATGAGTCCTGGCTCGATGTCACGGCAAGCCAGAAGCTTTTTGGAAACGGTAAAATAATAGCCGATCGCATCAGAGAACGAGTGAAAAGTGAGCTGGGGCTTACTTTGTCTGCCGGCGTGTCGTACAACAAGATATTTGCCAAAATGGGCAGCGAATATAAAAAGCCCGACGCTACTACTGAAATTACCAGAGATAATTACCAGAAGATCTTGTGGCCAATGCCGGTGGGAGAAATGTTCTTCGTAGGCTGGGCAACTGCAGAAAAGCTGAACAACATTGGAATAGAAACTATTGGAGACCTGGCTGCCGCCGATGCAAAAGGTCTGGAAGCGCTCCTCGGCAAACAGGGGCCCATACTCAGAGCGTATGCGGCCGGAGAAGACAATAGCCCTGTATGTCTTTACGACCAGCGCGATAAGATCAAATCCGTAGGAAATGGTATAACATTCAGCAGAAACCTTATCGGTGAGGACGATATAATAACTGCTCTTACAAGTCTGTCTGATACAGTCGCCAGCAGACTTCGAAACTATGAAATGAAAGCATATGGAGTCAAGGTTGATATCAAGGATCCCGGTTTCAAAACCATATCACGGCAGCGCCAGCTTGAACTTCCCACCAACCTTGCGGAGGAAATACGCAGAAACGCTATGGATATAATCCGCACATCATGGAACATGCGGGAGCCGATCCGGCTTCTTACTGTGACTGCCATCAACTTGACAGATGAATCTGAAAGTGAACAGCTTTCCATCTTTGCTGACGTATCGTCGAGCAGAGAAAAGAACGAGTCAGTGGAACGGACCATGGATGAGATTCGCCGCAAATTCGGTGATAGTTCCATCAACTATGGGCAGGTTATCAACAATGATATCGGGATTGACCTTTAAAAAACGCGCCTTTACGACGCGTTTTGTTTTACAGACTTTTCAATTCCTCGACCAAGGGATCTATTCTGTTCCTGTCTATCATATCGCAGCCATTATCAAAATAGTCAAGCAGCTGCTTTCCCATTGGAGTGCTATCGCTGATAAGCTTCTTAGTAAAGCCGATGATCTTGCTGTCTACACCCTTTATCTCCGCCGGGTCATACGCCCCGGGAAAGAAATAGCAAGGCAGTCCTTCCAGCTTTTTTACAAAGTTTATCTCGCGGCACTGCTTGCGGTTTTCTTCCATGTCTATGGTAATGCCAACCGCAAAGACAATGACTTTTTTGTTCACGAAGAACCGCTTCCAGTTCTTTTTTATAAACTCCAGGCCCTTGATACCGCCAGAATATATGCCTCCTCCATAGACTATGACATCATAATCCTGCAAATCTTTGATGCTGCATTCCTGCTGCTTGAAAAGGTCTGCACCAACGGCATCTGCCACCCATTTGGCATATTGCCCGGTAGAACCGTGCTTCGTGTAATATACAACAGCGATTTTACTCATTTACTCAAAACTCCTATCAAATCATACATTTCATTATTAAACTCGCGTTTCTGCTCCAATGCATCAAGCAAATCGAAGGATTCTATCTGTCCATCGATAGTTCCGATTGCTTTACTCTGTGAATCATCTTCCAGAAGCTCTACGGCCTTGGATCCACAAAGTGTTGCCAGCAGCCTGTCACGCATGGTCGGTCCGCCGCCTCTCTGCAGATAGGACAAAACCACCAGCTTAGTCTCTCTGCCTGTCTTCTCTTCAATCTGTGCCGCCAGGTCCTTTGAATCTATGTCCACGCCCTCAGCGGTGATGATTATGCTGTGCTGTTTTCCGCGATTAGCACTCAGTACTATCTTTCTGCACAAAGCATTGATATCATAAGGCAGTTCCGGAACCAGCACATCCTCAGCGCCTCCGGTCAGCCCCGCATAAAGAGCTATATCTCCACAGCGACGACCCATTACCTCAATAACCGTCGTTCTTTCGTGAGAAGATGAAGTATCACGCAGTTTGGAAATGGCCTCCAGCACAGTAGTAACTGCCGTGTCGAATCCGATGGTATAATCCGTGTAACCCATATCGTTATCTATGGTGCCCGGAATGACCATCACCGTCACGCCTCTCTTATGCAGATCCGCTGCTCCGTGAAAAGTACCGTCGCCCCCAATTGTAATGAGTCCTTCGATACCGAAAGTCTGCAGCATCGTGATTGCACGGTCTATGCCTTCTTCCGTTTCAAATTCCGCGCTTCTTGCAGTCTTCAGAATGGTCCCTCCACGCTGCATGATATCTCCTACAGAGTTTCTATCCATCTGTTCTATTTCTCCATCGATAAGACCGGCATAACCACGATGAATTCCGTAAACTTCCATGTCTTTGTCTATGGCACACCTGACTACTGCCCTGACCGCCGCATTCATTCCCGGCGAATCTCCGCCACTGGTCAATACTCCAATTCTCTTCATATCAGCATCTCCTTGCTGAACATCTGCTAGATGTTCATTTTGACATTTTGTGAACCGACTATATCTCCGAGTTTTTCTCTCAGCGCGTCTGACGGCTCAACACCTGCACCATTACCGGTGCGAACGATTTTCCCGTTCTGTTTATATATAAGCACTGTAACTGCTCCTCTGTATTCTTTGAACAGTGATTCCAACTCTCCCAGTACCCATGGTTCATCAACCTCACCCGGTATCCTTACCTTTACCATGGTGTTCAGATCAGGCTTTGCTGCAGCTTCGGTTTCATCCATGCCTACCACAGAATCTGCAAGCAGCTTAGGCACCTCGCCTTCTTTGAAGTTGAGCTTGCCCTTGATGACTACCACGTTGTCCTCAAAAATATTGTTTTGATATCTTTCGTAGATGTTAGGAAATACCACGACTTCCACCAACCCATATAGATCTTCCATATCCACAAAGGCCATCATCTTGTTATTCTTTGTAACGAGATTCTTCTTGCCGGTTATCATACCGGCCATGATAACTTCCATACCATCATAAATACCTGCGCCCTCAGTATCGCCGACATCTATGCCAGTTTCAGTTATAGCGCCGTCATCCTCCACACCCTCTGCAGAAGCGCTGGCAATCAGCTCTTTGCTGGTTATTGTCGTCAGCCTGGCGATCTTGTCTGCATAATCGTTAAGTGGATGATCGGTTATGTAAACGCCCAGCATTTCTTTTTCCAGTGAGAGCAGTATCTTCTTGTCGAAGTTCTTTACCTTAGGCAGCTCTCCCGAAACATCACCGGAGTTCATTTCTTCACTGCTGGTCTGGAACAAAGATATCTGCCCGGCAACATTCTTGCGCGCATCGCTTTGTGCTGCCTCCATCAGGCCTTCGTATACAGCCAGAAGCGCCGCTCTGTTGTCACTGAGGCAGTCCATGGCACCAGCTTTGATCAGGCTTTCTACTGCCTTTTTATTAACAACGCCGACATCTATATTGTCGATGAACTGATAGATATCCTCGGGCATACCCTTTGTCTCACGGGCATTTATTATATCATCTATGGCGTTCTCTCCGACATTCTTGACGCCAAGGAGTCCGAACCTTATCTTACCGTTGACAACGGTAAATTTCTTACCGCTTTCGTTGATGCTTGGAGCAAGGACTTCTATGCCCATCTCCTGACAGTTCCTTATGTACTTGGAAATCTGCGTTGCATCACCCATGACACTGCTCATAAGCGCGGCCATAAACTCGACCGGATAATACTTTTTCAAATATCCCGTCTCGTATGCAACCACTGCATATGCCGCTGCATGTGATTTGTTGAATGCATACTGTGCAAAGGTCTCCATATCAGCGAATATGGCTTCTGCGGCTTTGGCCGATATGCCATTCCTTACACAGCCCATAATATCGACATTGCCGTTTTCATCATCCTTACCGTTTATGAAGTATTCCTTTTCCTGCATCATGACGTCATGCTTCTTCTTACTCATGGCACGGCGAACTATATCAGAACGGCCGTAGCTGTATCCAGCCAGGTCTCTAACTATCTGCATTACCTGTTCCTGATAAACCAGACATCCGTAGGTGACGTCTAGTATCGGTGCAAGCTCCGGTGTCACATACTTGATCTTTTCCGGGTTCTTTTTATTCTCTATGTATTTAGGAATCGAATCCATTGGTCCAGGTCTGTAAAGCGATATACCGGCTACTACATCCTCAAAGCAGCTTGGCTTTAGATTCTTCATGAATGATGTCATGCCTGCACTCTCAAGCTGGAACACGCCTTCCGTATTGCCGCTTGCTATCATGTCATAGACTGCTTTGTCGTCGTAACCCATTCTGGCAAAATCTATGGTCTTGCCAAAGTCCTTGCCGATAAGCTCCAAGGCATCTCGTATCACAGTCAGGTTCCTGAGACCCAGGAAGTCCATCTTCAAAAGTCCCAGTTCCTCAATGGTAGTCATATTGAACTGCGTCGCCACTCCTTTGTCGGCCATGTAAAGGGGCACGTATTCATCCAAAGGGAGCCTGGAAATAACCACGCCTGCAGCATGAGTCGATGCATGACGCGGCATGCCCTCGATAGCCCTGGACATATCGATGACCTTTTTCACCCTGTCATCTTCGTCGTACATGGCCTTCAGTTCAGGATTCATCTGAAGTGCCTGATCTATGGTCATGTGCAGAGAGAACGGTATTGCCTTGGCAATCTTATCGGTGTCCGCATAGCTCATATTTAGCGCACGTCCCACGTCTCTTACTGCAGCCTTGGCTTTCATTGTTCCGAAGGTTATAATCTGCGAAACGTTGTCCTCGCCGTATTTCCTCTTAACGTAATCTATTACCTCACCTCGGCGCTCGATGCAGAAATCGATATCGATATCCGGCATACTGACACGTTCAGGGTTCAGGAATCTTTCAAATATCAAATTATATCTGATAGGATCGATGTCGGTTATCTTCAAGCAGTATGCCACCAGGCTTCCTGCCGCCGAGCCTCTGCCAGGCCCAACCATGATCCCGCTTTTCTTGGCAAAGTTAATGAAATCCCACACTATTAAGAAGTACTCCACATAGCCCATGGATTCGATGACACCCAGCTCGTACTCCAGCCTCTTCCTAAGGTCATCAGTGACCTCATCATACCTGTCCTCCAACCCTTCACTGCAAAGTTCCCTCAGATACAGCTGATTGGTCTTCCCCTGCGGTGGTTTGAATTCCGGCAGATGATACTCGCCGAACTTGAATTCGACATTGCACTCCATGGCTATCTTATGAGTATTTTCTATGGCTTCCGGCGCAAAGGAAAATATCTCCTTCATCTCATCCTCGCTCTTGAGATAGAACTGATCATTAGGGAAACGCATCCTGTTTTCATCATAAATGTTGGTGGCGGTCTGAATGGCCAGCAGGACATCATGTGCCTCAGCATCACTTTGATTGACATAGTGAACGTCGTTGGTGCACACCATTGGTATGCCAAGCTCAGTGGAAAGTCTGACCAGCTCCGGGTTGATCATCTTCTCCTCGTCCAGGCCCTGGTCCTGCAATTCCAGGTAAAAATTGCCTGCACCGAATATATCCAGCAGCTCCGATGCTTCTTTCTTCGCACCGGCATAATCTCTATTTAAAAGGCAGTTCTGTACATTGCCGGCAAGGCACGCTGACAAAGCGATAATTCCCTTGCTGTGCTCACGCAAAACATTCTTGTCTATCCTCGGCTTATAGTAAAAGCCCTTGGTAAAACCTGCAGATACAATCTTAATAAGGTTTTTATAGCCTTCATTGTCCTTTGCCAGCAACACAAGATGACCCTGATACTTATCCTTATCCGGATCTTTGTCCATCATAGTCCTGGCAGCCGTGTAAACTTCGCAGCCAATGACAGGATGTATGCCCTGCTTCTGACACTCTTTGTAAAAGTCTATAACACCAAACATGACGCCATGGTCAGTAATAGCAAGAGAATCCATGCCGAGTTCTTTGGCTCTGGCAACGACATCCTTGATGCGTGCCGCACCATCCAGCAGGCTATATTCAGTATGTACATGTAAATGTGTAAAGGCCATTTTTCTCCTCTATCTGTCAGGGTAGTGCCTGTTCACCTCATCGGCAAGCACATCCATGGCTTTAGTAAAATCATCTGGATCCGCATATGCATAGGAAATTCTTATGGCATTGCTTTCCGTATAATCATAAACTGTTCCCGGATTGAAAAGCACATCACGTTCCAGGCATTCTGCAAATATTTTATTAATCGGAACCTTGCGGTTGAATTTCAGCCATATGTAGAATCCGCCCGTAGGCTTGTTCCAGGTGGCAATATCGCTGAAGTTCTTATCAAGCGCCGCCAGAGCATTATCTCGTCTTGCAACGAGTTCTTTTCTCAGCCAGTCAAGATATGCATCGTAATCACCGCTGGTGAACAGCTCGGTCATTATCCACTGAGAGACTGAACTTGCACCGTAATCTGTCTGCATCTTCACATCCCCCAGCCTGTAGACCACAGCCTCCGGTCCGATTATCCAGCCTATTCTAAGGCCTGGTGCCATGGTCTTGGAAATCGTTCCCGTATAAAGCACAGAGCCATTTTTATCCATAGACTTGATGGCATTTGGCGGTTTCTCGTCGAACCACAGCTGTCCGTAGGCATCATCCTCGATCATGGGAAGGCCCTGCCGCTGACAGAAGCTTAATAGTTCCTGTCTCCTCTGCTGTGTCATCACTATTCCTGTCGGATTCTGATGGGTCGGTATGGTATACAACAGAGAGTCTCTGGACGGGTCTTTGATGCTCCAATACTTTATACCCTCTTCGTCCATAGGCGTACCATGAAGATTCATTCCTGCTGACTGAAATATCTGAAGCGACTTTAAATATGTCGGTGCCTCAGTATAAACGTTTGACCCTCGTTTCAACATGCATACAGAAATCAGCTGCAGTCCCTGCAGCGAGCCTGATGCAATCAGCACCTGTGAAGGGTCGGCATCGATGTTCTGCTCTTTCTTCATCCTCTCAGCTACTGCTTTGCCAAGCTCTGGAAGTCCGAGGGGCCCCAGATAATTAAGTGAAAGTATCCTATCCGGCAGTCTTCTGATTATCTTTCCCACAAGCTTGCTCGGGTAAAGAGATGGAGCAAGTTCGCCCGTGCCGATTCTTATATATCCAGGTTCAAATTCCAATTTGTTGATCGTCTGAATTTCCGGTACATTTGCTTTGAAATGTCCACTGGAAATGTACTTGTTCCAATCTGGAGGCTGGCTCATCAACAATGACCAGGTATTACTGGCCACCTTGGTCCCTCCTCCGCGTTCGCCTTCAAGTATGCCGTATGAAATCAGTTCTTCCATAGCTGTGACTACCGTGCTTCTGTTCACGCCAAAAGCTTTTGCCATATCACGCTGTGATGGCAATCGGCTTCCAATGGTCCAGTCGCCTGAGCCAATCTTATCGCTTATGAAATTCACTATCTGCCTGTACATGGGTTGAGATGACTTCTTTTCAGGCTTCCAATCTATTTCCAGCATGGCTCTCCTTGGTTGGTTTCAAAACACGGTTCTTGGTCGGTTTAAATACTGATTCAATATGCTAATATTGTACCATAAATTAAGATAATGTTAAACAGAGAGGTATAAAAATGTTATTCTATCTGCAAGGGCTGACCATGGGGTTAGCATACGTTGCTCCTATTGGTCTGCAAAACCTTTTCGTCATAAACACAGCGCTGACCCAGAAGCGCAGCCGTGTCATTGCCACAGCATTCATAGTAATGTTCTTCGATATTTCACTGGCTGTTGCGTGCTTCTTTGGAATCGGCGCCATAATGAAAGCTTCAATCTGGCTGGAAATGGGCATACTTTTGGTTGGCAGCATTATAGTAATCTGGATCGGCATAAGCCTTCTACGTGCTCACGATACCATGGACACGTCAACAAAGGTTGACATCCCAATATTGAAGGTAATTTCTACAGCCTGCGTTGTAACCTGGTTCAATCCGCAGGCATTGATAGACGGCTCTATGATGTTGGGAGCATTCAGAGCAACTATGAACAGTCAGCAGGCAGTCGAATTCATTCTCGGCACAGCATCTGCATCATTTTCATGGTTCCTGTGCCTGTCCCTGATACTGAACATTTTCAGCAAAAAATTCAACGACAAGGCTCTCCGCATTATTAATGTCGTTTGCGGACTTGTTATCATCTTCTACGGAGTTAAACTATTTGTAAATTTTGTACAGCTATGTTACAATTAATGTGTTAAAGTTATAGTATACCAAAGTTTTATTGGGAGGTATTAATTATGGCTAATGAAGAGACCTTGAAAAAGGCGTGGGCTTTAGCTGCAGACAACATGGCATTTGATGCTTTTGAAAATGTTGATAAGTCAGTAGTTTCAGACTTACTCGTAGAAGAGATGTCTAATTACCTTAAGAAACATGATCCAAATGTGACTGTAGATGAAATCAAAGCATACGTCAAAACAAAGCAGGAGGAAATAGAGAAAGCAGTTTCCGACTACACCATCGGCGGCATGGATGCCGTTAAGTGGATCAAATAATTATTGAAATCATGAGCACGCTGAAGTATCAGTGTGCTCTTTCTTTGTATCATTTTTTGTACAATCTAATTGAATTATTTGTACAATTGTGTTAAACTGTATTTATTAATATTAATGATTATTTGAATGCCTACGGAGGTGTATTATGGAGAATAAACCGGAAGATCTGCTCAAGGAAGCATATGAAGAAGTCACCGAAGACAAATCAGTTCATTTTAAGACCCAAAGGGCAATTGAAGAGAAAATGCTCGAAGTTCTAGATAAACAGGCTGCCGAAGTCAGGCTTTCTAAAGTTGAAGAGTATATTCAAGAGCAGGTAAGGCAACATGATGCAAAGCTATTGAAAAGTGCGTATGAAAAAGTTACAGCTGATAAATCTGTTCACTTTGATACCAGAAAAGCAATTGAGGATCAGATGATCGAAGTCATACATAAGCAGGAAGCTGAAGTACGACTATCTAAGATAGAGGAGTACGTGCAGGAACAGGTCAGGCAGCACGATGCAAACAAAACAAAATAGCCAAATCTAAAGGATCGCATCAGCGGTCCTTTTTTTAATGTTTGGTGCGAGAGTAAGGCCGCAGCCTTGCCGCCTTACTCTCGCACCACACAAAAAACAGAAGACCACGGACGCGATCTCCTGCTTTATTCATTTTGTTTAAACCAGTTGAAGGAAGTAGTCGTGAGATTCCAAGCTATACTCACACTTGTAATCCACACCTTCCTCAACGTTGATTTCCAGAACCTCTTTGCCATAAGCTCTATTATTTGCCTGGAACCAGTTTCCACTGGCAATGCACTGCATTTCCACAAGATGAAGACCTGGCGTCAAGTATATTCCTCTGCCGTCTACACTGTATGGATTTCCAAATGTCATTGGAGTCTCACCATCAACTGAATAGACCTGAATGTAGGTTACCTTTCGCATTTTTGGCTCATACATCATGTATATCTTACTGGCATTCGGATGTGCGATATGCCATTTTCTAACTAATAATCTGCCTATCAGCAAATACACTATATATCCTGCGATTATTACACCGCCGATGATAGACAGCGTAATGATGGCCTTATTACCGCCACCCTGTTTAATAAATATCAGAATTATCATGGCGAACAGTATCGCCGCAATAGATAATTCTACAACCCTCTTAATAATCCTCTTTTTCAATACTACTATCCTTCGAAGCATTTGATCCTGCTACGAGTTTTCTCCTCTCCTAGTATCTGCTGAATGGTCCAAACGTCAGGTGACTGAGCACGCCCCATCAGAGCTATTCTGATCACGGTGCTCACATGACCAACGTGGCCTTTGTAATCCTCAGGATGTTTCTTAAAATCTTTTGGCTTAGCCGCATACCCAAGTTCTGTTGCAATTGCACGAATCTTGTCAAACCACTGGCTTTGATCGTCACTATGATCGTATGTTTCTATATATGAATCAAGTATTTTAGATACGTCGTCTGCAGGCACCTCCTGCGGCATCTCATCCTCAACTTTGAACATATCGTCAAAGAAGTAGCTGATAAAGTCGATGATCTGTTCTGCATAAACCAGATCTTTTCTTGGCTTGGAATCGTTCCTTCCAAGATCTAAGATCTTCAGCATGTAATCTTTATCCTCAAAGATATGCATGATTTCAGGCTTGAATTCCTGTGCCCATGATTTTAGGAATTCATATATTTCATCTGCCGGTATCTTCAGCAACACATCCTTGCTAATGTCATTCAGCTTATTCAAGTCGAACAACGCCCCGGAATTGCTCATCTTTTCAGTAGTGAACCGGAACTCGTCGATATCAGCATCAGGATTCTCCATACGCCACTCTTCGAAGTTGGAGTTTAGAATTGTTAAAAGATATTCCCTAACTGCTGCTGGGTGGTATCCCTGATGTCTGTAATAATCCAGGGAAAGCTCAGGATCCTCGCGCTTGGAAAGCTTTCTCTTATTGCCCTCTTCATCCAGCTTCATGAGCTGTGCTGTGTGACAGTAAACCGGTGCCTCCCATCCCAGTTTCTCAAACAGTTCCACGTGTATAGGCAGTGAAGAAAGCCACTCTGCTCCGCGGACTACATGAGTAGTGCGCATCAGATGGTCATCCACAACGTGTGCAAAATGATAGGTTGGGATTCCCGTCGTCTTCAGAATAACGGTGTCCAAAAAGTTCTCAGGCATATCCAGAATTCCGCGTATAGCGTCATCCACCTTTACCCTGCGGACTTTTGTTTCGCCATCTTCTTCAACTGCAGGCCTTCCCGTTGACTTCAGTCGTACAACATAAGGCTTTCCTGCTTTGATAGCATCTTCAACCTGCTCATACGACCAGTCTCGGCATCTGGCGAACTCTCCGTAGATTCCCGGTGTAGCCTTTGATGCTTCCTGCTTTTCACGGATATCCGATATCTCTTCCTCCGTCATAAAGCACGGATATGCATTGCCCTCAGCCACCAGCTTCTTTGCGAAGCTGTGGTAAATAGCACCTCTGTGACTTTGTGTGTAATCGCCGTACTTTCCTACATCTCCATTCATAGTGGCACCTTCGTCAAAGTTGATGCCGAAGAATTCCAGAGACTTGATTATCAGATCAACTGCACCTTCAACATAACGTTTATCGTCAGTATCCTCTATTCGCAGATAGAAAGTTCCACCGCTTTGGTGAGCGAGCCGCTCATCTACAAAAGCTCCATATAGATTGCCAAGGTGAATGAACCCGGTAGGGCTCGGACCTAACCTTGTCACTTTAGCATCTGCCGGCAGGTCGCGCTGCGGGTACATAGCCTCGTAATCTTCCGGTGTCTTTTCCACATCCGGAAATAGCAGCTCTGCCAGTTTGTTATAATCCATTAATTGATTTCCTCCCCGTGTTATCTTTTTATATCACCACCGGAAAGCACGTCGTCGTAAACGGCCCTGCTTCCTCCGATGAATTTAGGTCTTGTTCTGGCGCAAACTACATTAGCCTCGCCGATCTTCTTAACTGATATTCTAACAGGTACTGCAACGTGTTTCAGGTGCATTCCTATCAAAGTATCTCCTATATCCATGCCTGCGGCTGCCTTGATTTCCTCAACAGCAACAGGATGCTCAGCATTCTGATAAACAGTCATAGCAAAGGATCCACCAGCATGAAGCTGTGGTACTACATTGCAGATTTCCGTTCCAGGAAGCAATGCGTCCTTTTCTACTATGATAGCTCTGTTCAAATGCTCACAGCACTGTGCTGCAAGGTATATGCCCTTCTCCTTGAGGATCGGATAGACACCATCATAAACAGCTTTTGCAGCATCTATGTCTGAACCCTTGCCTATATGAACGCCTTTGATTTCGCTTGAAGAACATCCTATAACAAAGATGTCGCCCTTCTCGATCTTAGCTACCTCAAGCAGTTCCGTAATGGCATCCTGCGCCTGTTTCTTTATCTCTTCGTATGTCATGATTATTCCTCCTTGACAAGAGCAGCTATAAATTCCAGCTGTTCAAATAATCTTTCTGTTCCTGTGTCAGTTCATCTATTTCGGTTCCCCAGGCAGCCAGCTTTCTGCGTGCAACCAGATCGTCGATTTCTCCACTGACATCGATGACTTTGTTCTCAAGCTTGTCGTGATTGTCTTTAACATACATTGCTGACAAAGCCTGAACGGCAAAGCTCATATCCATGATTTCTGCAGGATGTCCATCAGCTGCCGCTATATTAACAAGTCTGCCCTCACCTATAACGTTGACCCACTTGCCATTTTTCAGCTTATAGCCCATTATGTTGTGACGGGTTTCTTTCTTTTCAACTGCAGCTTTTTCCAAACCGTCCATATCCACTTCACAGTTGAAGTGCCCGGCATTGGTCAAAATAGCTCTGTCCTTCATGGTCAGCATGTGCTCAACGGTTATGGTCTTGCAGCATCCTGTTGCTGAGACAAATATGTCTCCCTGTGGAGCTGCCTTTGCCATAGTTGTTACCTCATAGCCATCCATCCTGGCTTCGATAGCCTTGACCGGATTGACTTCCGTCACGATAACTCTGGCACCGAGAGCATCAGCTCTCATAGCTATACCTCTGCTGCACCAGCCGTAGCCAACAACTACAACCGTCTTTGATGCCACAATAAGGTTCGTGTTACGCATAATGCTGTCCCATACAGACTGACCTGTGCCATATCTGTTGTCGAACAAATGCTTACAATCTGCATCATTGACTGCTACCATAGGGAATTTCAAAACTCCTTCTTTTTCCATAGCCTTCAGTCTGATAACTCCTGTAGTGGTTTCCTCGCAGCCTCCCCATACCTCTGTGGCAAGGTCAGGTCTCTTGGTGTGAAGCATGCCTACCAGGTCGCCTCCATCATCGATGATGATATTCGGCTTATGTTCAAGGCACATTTCAATGTGTCTATTGTATTCTTCTGCCGTAGCTCCATGATATGCAAATACAGAAAGTCCACTGTCTGCAAGAGCCGCAGCTACATCATCCTGTGTCGAAAGCACGTTGCTTCCCGTAACTGACATCTCAGCACCGCCTGCAGCAAGTACCAGACAGAGATATGCTGTCTTCGCCTCCAGATGTACTGACAGGGAAATCCTGATACCCTCAAAAGGTTTGTTCTTCTTGAATTCTTCCTCTAATCCGTTTAACAACGGCATATTATGGCGCACCCACTCGATTTTTTCGTGACCACTAGGTGCAAGACTGATATCACGAATGTCATACTTAGCCAATTTACTTACCCCTTTCTACTCTACCGTAACTGACTTAGCCAGGTTTCTTGGCTTATCGATATTCTCGCCGCGCTCACGCGCAACGTAATATGCAAAAAGCTGCAACGGTACGATAGTCAGCAAAGGTGTCAGCTCGTCCATGCATTTCGGCACGCGTATTACCTCAGTGCTGACTGTTTTTATTTTCTGATTGCCTTCCTTGGCAATCGAAACCACGTGGGCATGTCTCGCTTTGATTTCGATGATGTTAGAGTACATTTTATCAAAGAGAGCATCCTGAGTGGCTAATGCAATCACTATTGTTTCCGGCTCCATCAAAGCGATAGTACCGTGTTTCAATTCGCCTGCAGCTATTGCAAAGGAATTGATATAAGATACCTCTTTCAGTTTCAGCGATCCTTCATATGAAACCGCGGCATCCATTCCTCTTCCTATGAAGAAGACCTGATTTCTATTATACAGTATTTTGGATAGCTCCTCTACCTTGTCTGCCCTGTTTAAGATTCGCTGCACTTTTTTCGGCATGGATTTCAACTCAGCAAGGACCTCATCATAATATTCTCTGGTGATTGTGCCTTTAAGATCCGCCATATAAAGTGCCAGAAGATACATGCATACAAGCTGTGTCGTGTAAGCCTTTGTCGATGCGACGGCAATTTCCGGTCCCGCCCAAGTGTAAAATACATCATCTGACTCACGTGCCACTGAACTGCCTACCACGTTGACAACTGACAAAACACGAGCGCCCTTGCTCTTTGCCTCACGCAGTGACATCAGCGTATCCAGAGTCTCTCCCGATTGGCTTATGGCAATAAACAATGTCTTATCATCAACAAAAGGATCTCTATATCTGAATTCCGACGCCACGTCTACCTCAACCGGTATGCGTGCCATCTTTTCTATGGCGTATTTGCCAACAAGACCTGCATGATATGCGGTACCGCAGGCAACTATATAAATCTTATTGAATTTGTTCAGATCATCTAAGGTCAGTGAAATGCCGTCCAGCTTTATCTTGCCGTTCTTGTCAATACGGCGGTTCAAAGTCTCTTTGATGGCCTTTGGCTGCTCGTTGATCTCCTTCAGCATAAAGTGCTGATATCCACCCTTTTCTGCATCCTCAAGACTCCAAGTCACCTTGAGCACTTCTCTTTCTACCTGCTTCTTGTGAGAGTCCAGTATCTTGATCTGGTCCGGTGTGCAAACGACTGTCTCACCATTTTCGATAAGGTAGATCTTATCCAGATACTTTAAAAGTGCCGTCATATCTGAAGCTATGAAGTTGCAGTTGTTTCCAATACCTGCTATCAGCGGCGTATCTTTTCTGTATGCCACCATTTTATCAGGCTCTGATGCTGCAATAGCCGCAAATGTATATGCGCCTTCCATTTTCTTTACTGCTTCAATAACCGCATCCTCCAGGTTTCCCTTATATAAAACCTGCAGGAGCTGTGCAATGACTTCAGAATCAGTCTCTGTCTTGAACTCTATGCCATGCTTCTTTGTCAGCTCTTCTCTTAACTCCACATAGTTTTCAATTATCCCATTGTGAACTATAGCAATGCTGCCATCCATACTTGTATGTGGATGAGCATTTAAATCTGTCGGTGAGCCATGAGTTGCCCATCTGGTATGCCCTATACCCGTGGTCCCCTCCAGTTTCTCCGATTTTATCATATCCTCCAGGTTAGAAATTCTGCCGGTCTTCTTTCTCACCACGAGCTTATCATCGTGTATCAAAGCAATTCCTGCAGAATCGTAACCCCTGTATTCTAATTTTTTCAGACCATCTATTATGATGTCTTTGGCATCCTCGTGCCCTGTGTATCCTACTATGCCGCACATATCAGTTTGCTCCTTTAAATTTACTGCTTATCAGATCTGCCAGGTCCTGTGCCATGGTCGTGATCTTCTGCTCGTCTTTTCCCTCTATCATAACGCGAACCAGCGGCTCAGTTCCAGAAGGTCTTATCAATACTCTGCCTTCTCCTGCCAATACTGATTCGATGCTTGCTATCATTTTCTGTATCTCGTGGTCTGTCCTGAAACTTTCCTTATATGCATTGCTTACTCTGGCATTGCAAAGTACCTGAGGATACAAAGTCACCTCATTTGAAAGTTCAGATGCCGTCTTACCGGAAGTAATCATAGCTCTCAAGAACTGCAATGATGAAATTGCTCCATCTCCTGTTGTTGCATAATCGCGGAAGATTATATGTCCTGACTGTTCTCCACCTATTACGCATCCTGTCTGAAGCATGGATTCCAGTACATATCTATCTCCAACGTCTGTAACTTCAACCTTGGCTCCAATTTCTTCTATAAATTTGTGAAAGCCCAAATTGCTCATGACCGTCGCTGTGACAATATTGTTTTTCAGTTTTCCTTCTTCTTTAAGCATCTTGGCACATATGCATATGGTCTTATCACCATCTATGACCTGCCCCTTTTCGTCAACGACAATAAGCCTGTCTGCGTCACCGTCAAATGCAAGTCCTACATCCGCGCCCTCTTCAATTACCTTTTTTTGAAGAAGTTCCGGATGAGTAGATCCAATTTTATCATTGATATTTATCCCATTAGGATTGCATCCTATGGTTATCACTTTAGCTCCAAGCTCTTCATAAATCTTTGGTGACGTAATATATGAAGCGCCGTTTGCACAATCCAAAACTACTGTCATGCCTTCAAGCCTCATATTCATAGTAGATAGAACATAGCGAGTATACATTTCCGTAGCGTTATCTTCCCCCTCAAGGCAGGTGCCTATCTCATCACCGCTAAGATGTGAATTGGGATCTATATCTCTTATAATGATATCTTCTATTCTTTCTTCTATGGAATCGTCCAGCTTATATCCGTCCCCATTGAAAAACTTTATTCCATTATACTCATATGGATTATGTGATGCAGAAATAACTATACCGGCATCAGCATTGTAATATCTGACGAGGTAAGCGACTGCAGGGGTTGGTATAACTCCTACCTTTATGACATTACCGCCTACAGCAAGTATTCCAGCTGTCAATGCGTTCTCAAGCATGTCACCTGATATCCTCGTATCTTTGCCAATTATTATATTAGGTCGCTCGTTTTCTTTGCGCAAAACATAAGCGCCAGCTTTACCCAGATTGAAAGCAAGGTCTGGAGTAAGTTCTGAGTTCGCAACTCCTCTCACTCCGTCAGTCCCGAATAATCTGCCCATCATTCCTCCGTTTCTACTGTGTAATAGTATTCTTTATTTTACAGCCTATTATTCTATCTTTACAGAAATCGAAGAAGGACTCGTATCTATCTTCGTATAACTCTTGCTGCATTCCGCCTTTAAATCGACAGTATGCGTGCCCGATGTAAGGCCGCTGCAACTAGCCGAAAGGCTGATATCACTTTTCGATATATTAGCAAGCTTTGTCTTTGAAGCTGTAATTGTAACCTTGATAGTTCCCGTCTTGACGGTGCCGTTCAAGCTGCTGTCTAAATCGGTCAGATCTACGCTGCTTCCGCTGAAGCTGAACGTCTTGGTTTGCGTAGCATTTTTCACCGTTACCTTGACCGTCAGATCCTTTGATACATCTGCTGCCTCTATCCCATCCGGCAGCACAGGTGTTACATTCAGTGATGTGCTGGTCGTGATATTTGAAATATCCAATGTCTTAGCCGTTATGGATGATACTTTGGCAAGATCGCTTGATGCGCCTTTTATCGTTATGGAATCCGGCACTTTGGTAGTGCGGTCATAATCATCGTTGTCATTAGTTATCGGCACATTCAAATCTACTGTCTTTGTGTCATACATTATCGATGTGATTTTAGCCTTGTTAGTGGAAAGTGTCACATTATCCACCTCGTTATCGTTCTTGTCCATTGCAGTCAATTTACTGCTGGCTGAGCTTAAAGTACTCTTAACGGTATCCACATTTACCGATGCCTTAACGTATGAAACCTTGTTTACAAGATCCGCTGCTCCGCTTACTGTGACTTTGCTCGGGGAAATCTTCTTTGTCGTTGGTTCCTCACCCTTTGCCTTATCTCCAGTATATATGACTTTCACCTCTTTAGACTCAGACGTTCGTTTCTCTACTTTCACAGTGATTTTGCTTATGCTTTGACTCTTAACTTCAACATTACTAGGAACATTGATGTTGATTGCAAGCTGATTTTCACCCTCGGCAGCATTAGACAAATCTACTGTGGCCACTATATCTGTTGACTTCACCTTACTGACAGCACTGCGTTTACCTGTTATTGTCACCGTCATATCCGAATCACTGCTCGTAAGGACAGCAAGCCCATTATCCGTCAAAGTCTGTTCGTTAGTCAATGTGACGGGTATTTCTCTATATGTCTTTGTTGTTGTCGGATTCATCTCCCCTACGATATACATCCAAAGCGCTACAGCCAGGATAAGTGAGAGAATCATGTCGCCTTTTTTACTTTTCAACATGTTTCTTCCCTCCTAACCTTTCAGCGAGTTTAGTAAAGGAGAATGAATTATCATCGTTCTCTTCATGAATAAACAGATTCAAAAGCGCCTTTTCAACTGACTTTGAGTCTAAAAATCTTGTAAGCCTTCCATCCTGTGCCATGGAAATAATGCCGGTTTCTTCACTCACAATAAGTACCAGCGCATCAGAATTTTCAGTAATGCCAATGCCTGCTCTGTGCCTGGTTCCAAGGCTCTTGTTAAGGTCTTTATTTTCAGTAAGAGGCAAAACGCATCCTGCTGCATACACCTTTTCATCGCGTATGATGACAGCTCCATCGTGTAACGGAGATCCTTCATAGAAAAGGTTACCAAGCAACTGAGCTGAAATGTCTGCATTAATACGTGTCCCCGTTTCAGCTATATCCTCAAGAGTTATTTCCTTCTCAAATACTATCAAAGCACCTGTTTTGGTGCTTGAAAAATAATTAATGGCACTCGTGATCTCATCTGTAACGCTCTTGGATTTTTCCTTATCTACCTGCCCCAGCTTGCCTTTGCCTATCTTGCTTCTGCCCATATATTCGAGTCCTCTCCTAAGTTCAGGCTGGAATACAACAACAAGAGCGAACAGTCCGATTGTGAACGCGCCCTTTAAAATCCAGTTTATCATATGTAAATTCAGGAGGTCAGAAATAAAATACGCCGCAATGATTATCAATAATCCCTTGACTAATTGCTGTGCTCTGGTCTCCTTGATGAATTCTAGTATTTTGTAGATCACAAAAGCTGTAATCAGTATATCGAACACATCGTTGATCCCGATGCTCGATACTATGTTCGAGAAAAATTCCTGCATATCTGTCCTTTCAAAACATACTCTATATATTTTACTAGAAAACCGCTAATATTTCAAGCAAATGGCTGAATTGAGTCCTTAATTATTATTTATAAAAATATCGCGCAAGGAATCTTTCTCCCTCGCGCGATATAAGTTAATGATCAATAGACATTATTTCACTCAATTTGATTAATATGCTGTCTCCAAAAGTCCATAGTTATTATCCTGTCTCTTGTAAACAACATTGACGCTATCAGTTTCCATATCCAGGAAAACAAAGAAATTATGCTGGAGCATTTCCATTTCCAGAATAGCTTCATCAACTGTCATAGGTCTTAACTCAAACTTCTTTGTCTTAACGACTTTAACATCTTCAACTTCTTCCTCAAATTCGGGCACGAACTCAAATTTCAAAGCCTTATTGTTGTTATATCTTTTCTGCAATTTACCCTTGAATTTTGACATCTGGCGACCCAGTTTATCTACGACTTTATCTATGCCTTCGTAAATATCCGGAGTAACCTCTTCAGCTCTAAAAACTGCTCCCTTAGCGTTGATAGTAGCCTCGATTTTATCCTTGCCTCTCTCCTGAGATAATACTACATTTACAGTGATATCATCTGAAAAATACTTTCCGAGTCTGTCGAATTTCTTCTCCATGGTCTCCTGCAGGTGTGGATAAGTGTTAAAATTTTTGCCTGTAATATTAACCTTCATTTGATGACCTCCTTAATGACCCGCCGCTCATCACGGCAAGTATTTTTTTGTAACTTCATTATAACATGATTCAGGCGTCAAAACAATTAGAATTGACGCCCGAAATATATTATTCTTTATACAATTAATGACAGCTGTCCGGCTGACCTGGTCTTTGCCCCCACACTCGCCTTTACCGGGATTTTCCCGAGGACTTACATCTAGAAATACGCCATGCTCGCCGCCGCACGCTGGCTGACGGTTTACGTGGATCCTTTTGCCCGTATCTGGCCTGGATTTTCAACCACAGACCCGGAAAGCTGCTTAGTCATTATACCAAATAAAATCAAATAAATCTATCCATATTTTTTTCTGTTATTCTTTTCCTCATACATTCTCATGTCAGCTTCTCTGATAACTGCATCCATATTCTTGTTATCCTTGGAGCCACAGACTATATAACCAATACTCAATGACAGCTTATAAGGATATTCGCCCGACCTGTTAATCGTCTCCAGCGCTTTCCTGATCCTGCCGATAATAACTTCTGCATCCTTGTCTTGCTTTATCCTGCCTACCATGAGAAACTCATCTCCACCGAACCGGCTGACGAAATCACTTCTTCGACAGCTGTGTTTCAAAATTCTTCCTACCTCTGCCAAAGCCTGATCTCCGGCAAGATGGCCGTAGGTATCGTTTATGCTCTTGAAAAAGTCCATATCGAACATAACAACCAGCAGTTTATGGTGTGCAAAGCGCAGATGGTTCAATTCCCATTCAAGCTGGGTATCAGTCTGTCTTCTGTTATATAGTCCCGTCAAAGTGTCTCGAGACATCTGCTCGTTCTGCATGTCTATGAAAAGCAGCAGCATGGAAATTGCCGCAAGTACCCAAACCGTAGATATTCCATAATAAAGGATTTGGATAAGATAACCGGCCGCAATTGGCAGCGGAAAGATGAGGAGTGCCCAGTAATCACCTTTTTCACGGCTTCTTACCGGATGCTTCATTTCATGGATAATAATGACTGTACTGAATACCCAGTATATAGCAGCGCCGAGGAATGTGATCCATACCAATGGCCCCCTGTGATACACATTGTCTGTCGTAAGCGTGTAAACCCATCCTGTAAGAGGTGTAACCGCAACAAAAATGCTGACTGCTAAAGCCGGCAGGGCAATTATCCACTCCCTTACATTGCTCAACAGGCGGCTAGGATATAGTCTGTTCAGTACGTAACTGACCCAGCAGAAGCAGAACCATACATGCAATGCAAAATATGCGATGCAGATCATATGATTGTATGCTATCAACTGTTCCGTCCCATGGCCTCTCATCAAATAAATGCCGTTATCTGCTAACAGTATCAGAGCATTGATGATGACCATTCCTTTGAAATATCTGTTTTCGTTGTTCTGTTCATTGTCACGGGTCTTATGCATATAGAAAAGCATCGTAAGCAGCAAAACAACGCCAACCAGGTTTATTTCTATGTATTCGTACATTGCAATCCGCATAGTTGCTTCCTCCACATATAATTTTACACACACATTATATCATACTAGTATTTTGCTGCAAAGCTTATAAACAGTATGCTTTCCGGATTTTTCCGCAGCAGGACGTTCCGGCATTCCTCAGCCGTGCTCCCCGTTGTATAGAAGTCATCTACTAGCAATACTCTTTTGCCTTTGACAGCTGATTCACAGACCTTTTCGTTAAGTGCAAAGCTGCCGCGAATGTTCATCTCCCGCTCGGTTGGCGAAAGGCCACGCATAGGCGCAGTCTCCCTTGTTCTTATCAAAGCCCCGGCCGCCAGTTCCTTCCCTGTCAGCCTGGCCAGATGCTTTCCTATAAGCGATGCCTGATTGAACCCGCGCTTTTTTTCTTTCTCTTTGAACATCGGTACGGGAACGATGACATCAAAGTCCTGCTCGGCCAATGCCAGTCTGTCTCTCATCATCTCAGCAATGTCCCTTGCGATGTATTTTTTGCCATTATATTTTAAAGAAAAGATCATTGTTCTCTCATAGATACCGTACTCTGAGCACCTGAGCATACGCAGCCCGCGGACTTCTTTGATCTCATCTCCATCCCATTTAAAATGCCTGACGCAGTGGTCACAAAGATTGTATGTTCTCGTCTCATCTATGATATTCCCGCAGCAGTCGCAGTAAAGTGACGGCGGATATATCAGGTCCAGTGCTTTGTGTATGGTCGTGCTTAACTCCATCTCTATTCCCCCTGAACGATTTTCAGCAGTTCCTCCAATCTGAACTTCAATCCTGAATATCTCATCTTGATGCGATTATTGTCTATCATAGCATCCATGCGATTTTCAGAGCCTACCAGTACCACCACGTCCTTGCCCCTGGTGACCGCAGTGTACAGCAGATTTCTCGTAGCCAGCATCGGCGGGAACCATGATACCGGCATAACCATGATCGGGAACTCACTGCCCTGGCTTTTGTGAACAGTGACCGCATATGCCAGCTCCAGTTCATCAAGCTGAGAAAAGTCGTACTCGACATATTTATCCTCATCATAGACCACCGTCATTATGCCGTACTCATTATCTATGGCTTTGATAAAGCCTACGTCTCCATTGAAGACCCCCTGGCCGCTCTCGTCAAAGCCCGGCCTTTTCCAAGTGGTCTCATAATTGTTTCTTATCTGCATTACCTTGTCTCCCGTACGGAAGATGTGATCTCCATATTTTTTCTCTGTCACTCCATCAGCAGGCGGATTCAAGGCTTTCTGCAGTGCCTCGTTCATTGAAGCTGTACCAATAATGCCCTTGCGCGTAGGCGTAAGCACCTGAATATCACGCATTGGCAGAATGTCATCGTAATAACTTGCAAGTCTTGTCGTTACCAGTTGAATTATCAAGTCCAGCATGTCGCTTTCAGATGCTCTCTCCATGAAGAAGAAATCCTTGCCCTTGCTGTTTGATATTGGATATTCGCCCTGGTTTATCCTGTGGGCATTGACGACTATCATGCTCTCCTCAGCCTGTCTGAAAATCTCTGTCAGCTTAACGGTCTGCACATAACCGCTTTCTATGATGTCACAAAGCACATTACCTGCACCTACCGATGGCAGCTGATCTGAATCGCCCACCATTATCAGTCTGGTTCCCGGCTTTATTGCTTCGGTCAGGCCCTGCATCAACATCAGATCTATCATAGATGCCTCGTCTATGATGACGACGTCGTAATCCAGCGGATCTTCTGCAGTCTTCCCGAATTTCATATCAGCATCGCCCTCGGAGTAGCAGTACTCCAAAAGCCGGTGGATCGTCGATGCATAGTGACCGGATGTCTCGGTTATTCTCTTAGCAGCACGGCCTGTAGGTGCCGCAATGGCTACTTTGAAGCCACTTTCCTCGAAGATATTGATTATGGCATTTATGATAGTGGTCTTTCCTGTGCCCGGTCCTCCTGTAATGACGCACATACCACTTAGCAGTGACTTTTTTACTGCATCCTTCTGCTTCTCTGAAAGTTCTATTCCCGTAGTCTTTTCAGTCAACCTGATAGTGCTGTCGATATCAACGGCAAGCGACTTCAAGTCACCTCCTGTGATCACAGATATATTTCTGCAGACGTGCTGCTCTGCTGCAAAATACTGATACAGATAAGCTACGGGGATGCCTTCCACCGTATCCATCTGCACATCACCGGTAAATGCCAGCTCGACCAGACAGTCGTAGACCTGCTCCCTGGTGACATCCAGCAGCTGCGCTACTTTCTCACACAGCTCATCCTTAGGCATATAAGTATTGCCATCACCAATATAAAACCAGAGTCCGTATTTGATACCGCTCTTTATCCTGAATGGACTTTCTCTATCTATACCAAGCTTTCCAGCTATATCATCAGCTTTCTTGAATCCAATTCCATATACCTCTTCTACAAGACGATAGGGATTTTCTCTTATTATCCCAATTGAATCCCTGCCATAGGCTTTGTACAGTTTAAGTGCCTGCACAGCTGAAACTCCATAGCTTTGAAAGAACATGGAAACCTCTGCGAATTCTTTGTGCGCAGCATAGGACTCCCCGATAGCATCGGCCTTTTTATCACCTATGCCGGAAATCTCCGAAAGGCGCTCCGGCGATTCTTCCATTATGCGCAAGGTATCCTCGCCGAACTTGCTAACTATGGCTGTAGCGGTTTTGGGGCCAACACCTTTGATTATTCCAGACGCAAGAAAACCCTCAATTCCTATCCTGGTCGTGGGCATTACCTCGGTCGCCTCCGTAAAGGCAAACTGCTCCCCATACCTCGGATGGATCTTGAAGGTCCCCCTAAGTTCATAACAGGTACCCTTAGCTGCAGCCGGGAGATTTCCGACGACTGTGATCAGTTCGTCGTCCGTCTCCATCTCAGCTATGGTGTATCCGTTTTCATCATTATGAAAAATTATCTCCGTTAATACGCCCTGTTTTTCTTCCATTTATCCTTCTTTATATCACTATTTCTGCCAGTGAACGTATCTGGAATTCGCTCTCCACTTATGCTTCTGATAAAGCTTAGCCATTTTAAGGAGATACGCTCTGTCATTATTTCTGCAGTCCTGATGTACCTTGGCTATTACCAGATGCAGCAGATTCTCTGCCTCATCAGGATTATCAGTAATTCCCGCTTCCATGATATCGTTACCATCTATCAAAAGATCTTCTATGAACACGGCCTCGTTATTCTCTTTGATCTGGTGCATGAAGTGATTTCGTGCCTCGATCTTGGTAGTTGACTGATCGTAAACGATTCTCTGTGCCTTGCTCAAATTATGCACGTAGTTATATCTTTTAAGTCCATGCTCAAAGAGATAACGCTTGAACTCCACGTCATTTGCCAGGAACTGTATCTTTATCATCTCATGCATGGCATCCTTCAGATGAGATTCCGTGTTGATATCAAAGTTCATCCTGCTTATAGCCTCAAGTCCACGCTTTTCATTAAAGATGGTGTACAGAAGACCCAGTCTTCTCATGCGCAGCGGCATGGTCTTGTCGATGTTATCGCACAAAGTCACGAATGCCTGCATCTCACCAGCTGTCATTTTCTTGGAGACCTCTTCGCCAAAGATGGCAGCCATGAGTCCTGTGCTGGCCATCATGTTCAAAGCCTTTCCAGTATAAGTGCCTACCATTATCAGTTCAAGTTCCTGTCTGATCGGTGCAATACTGTGATTCAGCAGAAGACGCCAGTTTCTCACAATCGCCTCATACATACCCTTTTGCAGATCGAATCCCAGATCCGATACGTATCTCATAGCCTGAAGCATACGAATAGGCTCTGCCTTGAACAGCTCGTCCGCATCTCCTATGGACCTGATTAGTTTATTCTTTATATCGTCAAGGCCCTTGTATGGATCGATTACCGTTCTCTCTGGATTATCCGCTATTGCGGCAAGGGTAAATCCATAGCCTGAAAGTTCCTCCTCTATGGTGCCTGTCATCGTTGAAATATCACACATGCTTCCTTCAACACTGACTTCACCTTCTTCGCCTTCAACATCTCTTGTGAAGTCCAGACGAACTATTCCATTCTTTTCATCTACCAGTTTCCCTTCAGGGAAAAGTTTCATGATTTCATCTGTACTGGCCTTTGTTACAAGGTCCCAATCTACAGGAGCTTCGCCTTTCAACCATACAATGATGCAGCTTCCCACAGCGTATGTTTCAAAACCTTCTCGCTCCAAAGCTTTTAATGCGTTATGTACATCCTTGTCAAACTTGATCAACTGTTATTCCTCCCCACTCTCTGTCGGTTTATATAATCTTCTATTGTCCAGAGTCCATACTCTATCCGAAAAATCTCCAGGTTCAGTAGATGACAGTGCATCATACATATCGAACATCCTGGCATCCAGTATATCCAGGTAATGAAGTACTTCTGCCTCTGGGAACAACGGCTTCTTAGGGCTGCCGTACTCCGGCTCGTAATGATGCGAAAGCACCATGTGCTCCACCATCAAAGCCTTTTCCCTTGGGAACTTCAGTTCCTCAGTGAGTCTGTCCAGATATTTGACACCCATCACTATGTGCCCCAGTAGCTGTCCTTCCATGGAATACCCTGGTGAAATTCCATACTCGTTAGACAATATTTCATCGAGCTTTTCCATATCATGGACTATTACGCCGGTTGCCACCATATCCCGATTCAAATCCGTATATACCTGGCAAACTCCCATTCCGTTCATCAGCATGCGTTTCATATGGTATAAAAGTCCGCCAAATTCCGCATGATGATTCTTTGAGGCCGCAGGATAATACATCAGTTTTTCTTTGTTATCCGTGAGCACCCTGACGCTTAGTTTCTTCAGGTCTTCATCCTTCATGCTCTCAGCGATGCCCAGAATATATGCATACATGTCTTCTGGTTTTTCAGGCGCTGCCTTAATGAAATCTGCAACCTCAAGGTCATCAGTCGGTGCAGCCTTCCTGATACGCAGAACGCGCATCTGAGTCAGTCCCTGCCACTCGGTGACCTGCGCCCTGACTTTGACGATATCGCCTTCGTGTATGTCCATCAGTGCCTCAACTTCAGCATCAGCCACATCCCATTTCTTTGCAGAAACCTCTCCGGTCTTATCGCCTAGAGTTATATCCAAATACTGCTTTTTATTGGACCCCAGCTTGATAGCTGCGCTTTTTGCCATGAAAAACTCTGTAATCTCGTCGTCTTTTTTCAAATCTACAACAAATGTCTGCTTCATTTTATTCCTTTCTAAACACATCATCAGTCGCCTGACTGCTAGAGATATATTATACCATAATCTGACCCTGCTTGCCAACAACATAGATGCAGAAAAAAGGAGTATGGGGAAATGTGAATTGTGATGATAAAAAAATCAGGAGCGCTGCAAATGCAATGCCCCTGTCTCAGAATATGCTTAAATCATGCTATATTGAGTTCCACTGTTGCTTTGAACAGATCTCCATCGATCAAAATGTCAAAGCTGCCATTCATCAAATTTGTCAGATCCCTTGCTATTGCAAGGCCTAATCCGCTACCTTCGGTATTTCTCGATTCGTCGCCCCGCTTGAAACGCTCCATCAATTCATCGGCGCTGATATTCAGCTGATCTCTGGACATGTTCTTGACCTCAAGTCTTATCTTGTCTGACTCCTGGGAAATATCCACATAGGCACGGCTGCCCGGAAGAGCATACTTGCTGACGTTAGTCAAAAGATTTTCGATGACTCTCCAGAGGAGCTGTCCGTCTGCCATTACATAAGCGCTTTCCAGTTTCGGTGTAAACACGACGTCGATGTTATTTTGCGCCAGATTTTCCTCGAGCTCTGCCAAAGCCTGATTTGCAATAGAGATCATCTCTATTCTCTCCATGTTCACAGGTATATCTCCGCTGGAAGCCTTGGCCGCCTCAAAGAGATCCTCGGTAAGCTTTTGCAGTCTACTGGTCTTTTCATCTATGATGCGCAGGTATTCCGGTGCATTCTCACTGTCCAGGCCTTCCTTTTTTAAAAGATCCACATAGGAAACCATAGATGTCAAAGGAGTTTTCAGGTCATGAGATACATTAGAAATGAGATCCGTCTTAAGCCTCTGATTCTTCAGCTCATTTTGAATAGCTATGCTCTGCGATTCACCTATATCATTTATGTTGGCAGCAAGTCTCTCCAATTCCCCATCACCGTCCACCGGTATCTTGTAGTCAAGGCTGCCGCCTTTGATCTCGCTTACGCCGTCTTTGATTGCCTGGTACTTAGCCAGCCACTTTGGCACAAAGATTATGATGAGCACGATGGCTACGCCGGCACCTACCCAGGTCATGCTTATCAAAGCGCCGACTATGAGCACGATCATGACCTTAGCAAAAATGTTGTCGCTGCCCTTGGCCTTCTTCGATACATAACAGCATATCTTGCCGATTATGGTGCTACTCCAGAAGCAGCGATCCTTCAGCATCTTGGCTATAGACTGCACGAACAAAAGCTCGCAGGCGAATATGGCTGCCGTCATCAGCACCGCCAGAAATGCTAAGATTGGCCATCCCAGAATATTGACAGCGTCCTGACTGTAGTAAAACAGATATCCCCTGGAATTCAAAAAAGTTTCCAGATTGCCGCGGCTTACACCAACGGCCTTTACAAACCAGCTGCTGCCCACTATCATAAAGCACTGCAGGTACAAAGCTCCTAACATGGCAGCGCCTACACAGACACCTACTATGATCTGCACCTCGGGAAATATCTTGTCAAACCAGGTAAGGCGTACCCGTCCGTCCTCCTGTTTAATTCCGCACTTCATTACGGAAACTACCAGCGCCGCCACAGCCAGTGCCGCCATGCCAAACATAGTAAAGCACACCGCGTTTGTAGTCGTTCCTGACACGGTCCCTGTCCCGTCACCTTTGATCGTGTACATCGCGAACAGGTTCATCCCCAGTATCACCGCCGCCGTAGCCGATGCTATAAACAACAGAGTGCTGACCAGCCAGGCTATTCTTCTTCTATCATATTTTTTCAATTTTGTATCCAATTCCCCACACCACCTTTAAATATCTTGGATTTTTAGGATTTATCTCGATTTTTTCTCTGATTCTTCTGATATGGACAGCGACGGTGTTCTCAGGATTATATGCTGGTTCGTTCCAAACCGCCTCATATATCTGTTCCATGGAGAACACCCGCCCTGCATTTTTCACCAGAAGCTTCAGTATGCCAAACTCCGTAGGCGTAACCGATACCTGCTCCCCATCAACGGTAACGGTCTTTTCATCATCGTCTACTACCAGTCCCCCCGTTTTGTAAACTCCGGACTTGATTTCCATGCTTCCAAGGTCCATATATCTTCTCAGATTCGATTTGACCCTGGCAATAAGTTCAAGCGGATTGAAAGGTTTGGTAACATAATCATCAGCACCGACGTTAAGGCCTATGATCTTGTCGTAATCCTCAGATTTAGCTGACAGCATTATGATCGGAATGTTTTTCTCTTCCCTGATCCTCATCGTAGCCTGTACCCCATCAAGCTTAGGCATCATGATATCCATGATGATAAGATGAATCGGCTTGCTTTCTACTATCTCTAAAGCTTCCATACCATCGTATGCCTTGAAAACATCGTACCCCTCGTTTTTCAGATAGATTTCGATTGCGCCTGCGATTTCTTTGTCATCATCACATACCAGAATATTCATTTGCCTCCCCTTTCTCTCGTTTACAGTTATTACTTTAAATCCAAAATATTTCGATTTAGCATATATAAATATTACAACTTTATTAAGAAGTATATCATATACCATTGCAATTATTCCACATAGTTGTATAATGTCCCTTGGAAATAACTAATAGGGGAGCTTGCGAGGGCAGGCTGAGAGTAAGCGAGAGCTTTTACCCATAACCTGATTTGGATAATGCCAACGTAGGGACATACCGAGCAATATCAGCTGTGTCAAGCCAGTCGGCATGACGCAGTTTTTTTGTGCCAAGGTTCCTGCTAATGAAAGGAGCAAAAATGCTAAAAGAATTACTAGACAATCTAAAAGAGAAAGGCGCCCTGGTGCACAACATCACCAACTATGTGACCGTAAACGATGTGGCCAACATACTTCTGGCAAGCGGTGCCAGCCCAATCATGTCAGATGATACAGAGGACGTGTTAGATATCACTTCCATATGCGGAGGGCTGAACATCAACATCGGTACGCTGAATCAGCGCACCATACCTGCAATGTTTGCAGCCGGAACAAGGGCAAACGAACTTTCTCACAAAGTCCTTCTGGATCCGGTAGGCGCCGGCGCCAGCAAGCTTCGCACAGAAACAGCTCTTGAATTGATGCATAGGGTCAGATTTGATGTGATCCGTGGAAACATTTCTGAGATAAAGACACTGGCCAACGGTTCAGGTACAACCAAGGGGGTGGATGCCGATATGGCAGATGCCGTAACCGACGATAATCTGGAGCAGGCAATTAAATTTGCCGAAACCTTTGCTGCTTCTGAAGGATGTATCATAGCAATCACCGGAGCCATCGATCTGGTCACCGACGGGAAGAAATGCTTTGTAATAAGAAACGGCAGGCCCGAAATGGGCAGGATCACCGGCACTGGATGCCAGCTTTCTGCACTGATCACTGCCTTCCTCGTTGCCAACCCTGAAAAGCCTCTGGAAGCTGCAGCTGCAGCAGTATGCGCTATGGGTCTTGCCGGAGAGATCGGATGGGGATTCATGGAAAAGAGCGATGGCAATTCCACATACAGGAACAGGATAATTGATGCCATCTATAATATGGACGGCGATACTCTGGAAGAAGGTGCAAAATATGAAATCAGATGATCTGCTGCTATATGCTGTAACTGACAGGCACTGGCTGGGAGACGAAACTCTCTATGCCCAGGTGGAAAAGACGCTCAAAGGCGGAGCCACCTTTGTTCAGCTGCGTGAGAAGGAAATGGACTACGACAGCTTTCTTGCGGAAGCTAAGGAAATCCAGAAACTGTGCAAAGCCTACCAGGTACCTTTTGTGATAAATGACAATGTAGACATTGCCCTTGCTATGGATGCTGATGGTGTCCACGTTGGTCAAAGCGATATGGAAGCCGGCGATGTCAGGTCAAAGCTGGGCCCTGATAAGCTTCTGGGGGTTTCTACGGAAACCGTCGAGGAGGCTATACTCGCCGAAAAACGCGGAGCAGATTACCTCGGCGTGGGAGCCGTATTCCCGACCGGATCAAAGGATGATGCCCTTGCCGTGAGCCATGAAACGCTCAAGGCCATTTGCGATGCAGTAAGCATCCCCGTAATAGCCATTGGCGGGATCACCCAGGAAAATGTAAGCCAGCTTTCAGGCAGCGGCATCTGCGGAATCGCAGTGATCAGCGCCATCTTCGGTCAGAAAGACATCGAAGGATCAACTCGCAGACTCAGGTCCGCAACTGAAAAAATGATTAGAGCATAAAATAAAATATTACCATGCGGCGGACCTGGGGGCACCACTCCCGTCGCATTAGAAAATTAATGTTAGGAGATTAAAATGGAGAAGAAAGTAACATTAACGATCGCTGGAAGTGATTCCTGCGGAGGCGCCGGTATCCAGGCGGATATCAAAACTATGACGGTAAATGGCGTATATGCCATGAGCGCCGTCACAGCTCTGACTGCCCAGAACACTACCGGTGTTACAGACATTATGGAGGCAACCCCAGAATTTTTAGGTAAGGAACTGGATGCGGTATTTACAGATATTTTCCCGGATGCCGTTAAAATAGGAATGGTTTCATCAGCAGGTCTCATCGAGGTCATCGCTGACAGATTGAATAAATATGAAGCGCGTAACATCGTAGTGGATCCGGTAATGGTTGCCACCAGCGGTGCAAGACTCATCTCTGAGGATGCGATCAGTACACTTTGCGGCAGGCTGCTGCCTCTGGCGACGGTCATCACGCCAAACATACCGGAAGCTGAGATCCTTACAGGCTTGAAGATCTGTTCCGCCGAAGACATGGTCACCGCGGCAAAATCTATTTATGATGCCTACGGCTGCAGTGTCCTGTGCAAAGGCGGGCATAATACCAACGATGCCAATGACCTTTTATTTGGTCCAAACGGTACAAAATGGTTCATGGGCAGGAGAATCGATAATCCTAACACCCATGGCACAGGATGCACTCTTTCCAGCGCCATTGCCGCAAACCTTGCCAAGGGCAATGATTTGGCAGGCTCTATCGACAAGGCTAAGAAGTATATCTCCGGAGCTCTGGCAGCAATGCTGGACCTAGGCGCAGGCAGCGGTCCCATGGATCACGCCTTTGCAGTGAAGGGAGAGTACTAAAATGACAGAGAAACGAACTTCGATTTTCGATAACAGCCTCATATGGTTCGGTGCTGGATTGTCCATAGCCGAGATCCTGACGGGCACATACTTTGCACCTCTTGGCTTTTCAAAGGGACTGGCAGCCATACTCATCGGTCACGGCATCGGATGTACCCTGCTGTTCCTTGCCGGGTATATCGGTGCGATCTCAAAGCGCAGTTCCATGGAAACCACCAAGATGAGCTTTGGCCACATAGGCGGCCTGCTCTTTGCATTTCTCAACGTGCTGCAGCTTGTGGGCTGGACAGCAATAATGATATATGACGGTTCTCTGGCGGCTAACGGCGTATTCGCAGTCGGCGGCTGGATATGGTGTCTGGTCATCGGCGGTCTTATAGTCGTCTGGATACTCATCGGCGTCACTAACCTTGGAAAAGTCAACATCGTGACCATGGGTGCATTATTCATTCTGACTCTAGTGCTCTGCAAGGTGATCTTCTTTGGAGGTAATGGAGCTGCATCAATTTCCGGCAGCAGCATGTCCTTCGGTGCAGCAGTTGAGCTGGCAGTTGCAATGCCGCTTTCCTGGCTGCCTCTCATCAGCGATTACACACGTGAAGCCGAGAAACCCTTTGGCGCTACACTTTCCAGCGCACTGACCTATGGATTCGTAAGCATATGGATGTACGTCATAGGAATGGGCGCAGCTATATTCACAGGCACCACTGACATAGCCATGATCATGGTCAAGGCTGGTCTTGGCATAGCAGGTCTGCTGATAATAGTATTTTCCACAGTGACCACAACGTTCATGGATGCCTATTCGGCAGGGATCTCTTCAGAGTCCATCTATTCATCCATCAATGGCAAGGTATCCGCGGTTATAGTCGCGGTCATCGGCACTGGCTGTGCCATGACATTTCCAATGGACGACATCACCGGATTCCTCTATCTGATAGGTTCGGTATTTGCACCTATGATAGCCATACTGATTGCAGATTTCTTCGTATTAAAAAGAGACTACCACGAATACTCTTTTTGCTGGAGTAACCTGATAGTCTGGCTCGCTGGATTTGCACTTTATCGTTACTTGATGACTGTAGATCTGTTTTGCGGCAACACGCTTCCTGATATGCTGATCACTCTGGCAGCTGCAATAGCAGTAGACAAAATCGCACATGCAATTTCAAAGCCAGATAAAATAAGTACAGACAGGCATTCTGCCTGATTCGATCCAAACCAAAAGTGGCTGTTGCATAGCAACAGCCACTTTTATATTATTTTCTTAGTTTTATGCATGTAACTTCAGGTACGGACATGAACCTAACCTGCATGTGAGTAGTGCCCAGGCCTCTGTTAACATAAAGCGTAGTGTCAGCACTGTTATTAATATTATATTTGCCGCTGATGTACTCTTTGCCCAGTGAAGGCAGGTACCTGTTCTCATAGAATGGCAGCTTGACCTGACCACCATGAGTATGTCCCGAAATCATCAGGTCAACAGGACTGTTAGCATATTTGTCCACTATATCCGGCTCATGGCACACTACAATGTTATATGCTGATGCCGCCGAATCGTTGGCAACTGATGGTTTACCATAGCCGATTAGACAGTCATCGATTCCTACTATATTCACATTGTATGATGCTAAAGAAACGCTCTTATTCTTCAGTACTGTAAAACCTCCGGCGCTCATGATGTCCTCATAGTGATTCTCAGCGCCGCCGCCGTAATCATGATTTCCAAATACAGCATACTTTCCCAAAGGAGCATCCAGCGATGCAAGGGCAGCTTCGACCTCACTGACGTTATCATGATAAGTGTCGTAATCATCATAAAGGTCGCCAAGGAATATTATTATATCTGGATCTGTAGCTTCGATTGCCTTTACTGCCTTATTAAAATCCTTCATGGTATAGCTGTCTGAAGCGAAATGTGTATCGGCAAAAACTGCTATGGTTATATCTTTGCTTATTTCACTGTCGCTGATGCTGACATTTTCCGTAGTCAGCCTGTGCGGTTCGACAAACAAAGAGTAGCACACTATGCCTACCAATACCAAAACTGCCAACAATATCAAAAGAAAAATCGTCTTGATAATTTTCATTCTTCACGCTCCCAACTAATTCGTAGTAGCAGCTGAACTCTTAGAAACTATAGCCTGCAGTACTTTGTTGGCTACAGGCGCAGCATATGCACTGCCGTATCCACTGTTTTCCACGCATACTATAAATGCATACGGATAATTTTTGTTCTTGATGAACCCCGTGAACCACGCATTAGGGTTCTTGCCTGAAACCTCTGCAGTTCCTGTCTTGGCATAAAGCTTTAGTCCAGGGAAGTTGTACTGTCCATATTCAGAAGTAACATCATTGCGCATCATGCTTTGAAGCTTGGTAGCAGTTGATGCCTTGATCATCTGATCTGTCTTGTCTGTAGTGTTCAAAGATGAATGGATCAGCTTAGGAACGACAGCCTTTCCACCGTTGGCGATAGCTCCCATATACACCATCATCGAGCATGGGTTCAGCTGATCTTTCCACTGTCCAATACCTGCCCATGCCAGATTGAAGGTGGCATTGGACGGGAACTCAAAGGAACCCTTGGCATTGTTCACGCCATCGATATCGTAGGATGTCGTGAGACCACATTTTTTAGTATATGATTTCATAGTTGTTGCACCGATTTCTTCTGCCAATTCCGAAAATCCGCAGTTGCAGGAATCTGCCAGTGCAGTCTTAAGATTAACAGTACCGTGAACTCCTGTATCGTTGATCTTTTCGCCGTTGATGTACCTGACTCCCGCACAGTTGAACGTCCAGGAATCTATATCGCTGATATTCTCGATTGCTGCAGCCGATGTCACCAGTTTGAATATGGAACCCGGTGTCATGGTACCCGATAGGAATTTGTTGATGTACGTCCCTGATTCGGCATTTTTAGGAGGATTCAGAGGGTCTAACGTAGGCTTGCTGACCTCGCAGATTATCTCTCCAGTCTTATAGTTATATACGCCTACGCAGCCGTTATAGCTTCCAAGCGCATTATATGCAACTTTACATATATCCTTGTCTATAGTCAGTGTAATGTCGTTACCTTTACCGGTTATACTATAAGTTCCAGTCAAAAGATTGTAGCCTACCAGCCTATCCTTAAATGCGCTTAACGCAGCGGTAGAAATGTTTCCATTTACATCGCCGACTGCATGAACCGTAGCTTTTCTGGTCGTCGCATCGCTGCTGTATTTAATGCTTTCTTTTCCATTAGAAGCCAGCAGTTTGCCATTGACATCATAGATCTTTCCTATTGCCAGATGACCGTTGGAATAAACATGACTGTTACCATAGAATGTTGCCCAGTCGCCTCCTTTGACTACATATTCACCAACAAAGAAGCACAGACCCAGGAACAGCATCGCTGCCAGGATAAGGCAGATCACTGCTCTTTTCTCGAGTTTTCTCATTAGTCATCGCCTCCTTCGCTGGTCAATCCCTTTTCAGTTATGCTGACTGCAATGCTGGCATTTTGCCGCGTATCGGCAGCCTTCAGGAATGCCAAAAGTCCCCATGATGCAACCATGGCTGTACCTCCGCTTGATACAAACGGGAATGCAACTCCTGTCAAAGGCAGTATATCTACCGATCCAAACACATTTAGCATAGTCTGGAACAGGAAAATCGACATAGCAGAGCATGCTGCTATGGTATAATATGTGGACCTGCCGGCCCATATCGATCTAAATGCAAATATTGACAGTGTAATAATGGCAATCACCGCAAGCACCGCAATGATCAGCCCCCACTCTTCAGTCAGGACACCAAATACCAGGTCGGTTTCCGATGCCACTACATTTCGCAGCCATCCTTTGCCTGCACCAAGTCCTACAAGTCCACCACTGGCTGCGGCTGACATGGTCCTCGTCTGCTGATATCCCGTGCTGTCTGCATATTCCCATACATGTCCCCATACTGCAAACCTTGCTGCTACGTAGGCTTTGAACCTTAATACCATCAGGCCACCGACAAAGGCAACACCAAGGATCAATACCAGCTTTGTAAAATCGCCGCTTCGCAGGAAGGATATTACCAGGAACGTCACAAAGAATATTATGGCCGTTCCAAAGTCGCCCATTAAAGCAAGGCATCCGAAGCAGAACACGGAGAACAGCGTGAATATATATGAATTCTTTTTGTCAAACAACTCATCCATGGAAGCCGCGCCGACCCAGATAAATGCCAGTTTTACTATTTCAGAAGGCTGGAACGAAAGTCCGGCGAATTGTATCCAGTTATATGATCCGTTGACAGGTCCTGTTATCCTTGCCAGTACAAGGTTCGCCAGCAAGAGTGCAACAGCCGCTATATACATGAACTTCTTAAGTTGAATGCTTCGCTTCAGATTTCTGAGCATCGCACACATGAAGAAGAAAAGCACCACGCCTACAGCTATGGCAAGGAACTGCTTAAAAACATCCTTTGGAAGACAAGTCGCCGTCACTGCAAGACTCAGAGTAGAGAGGAAAAACGCAATGGTCTCCATCTCAAACCCCTTACGTTTCATCGTACGCAGGAATATGACATATATCCACATCACCGCGCAGAGCCCTGCAAATGCCAAAAGCGTCGTCATGTAAAAGCTTTTCCCCAAAGCAAACTTCAACTGTATAACCGTAAGTATCTGAAATACCGTAATAGCCAGCAGCGATGACCATGGTGACTGTAAAATCGTATCTTCTTTCCTGAGCATGATATTGTTCCGATGCTCTTCAAGGCTTATAGGGAACAAAGTACACTCTGCCGCGCCCAGCATAATAACATCGCCCGGTTCAATGACAACAGGGATGTTCGGTCTGACTTTTTCACCGTTGACAAGCGCCCCGTTTTTAGAGCCCAGGTCCATGTATGTCCAGATTCCGTTATTATCGCGCGTCAAAGTGCCGTGATTTCTCGATACGCTTAAGTCGTCGATCTGGATATCGCAGCTCTTCGCCCTTCCGATTACATTTTCCCAATGGGTCAACGGAAGGTTCTCATAATCACCTATATGTATGTATGCCCACACCTCTGAAGGATTCTTGGTCTTCAAAAGTGAAAGTATAGATTTCAGCAAAATAAAAACGGCAAGGAAAATCAGGACCCATCTGGCAATAGCAGTGTAGATCAGCGCAGCGCTGTCCGTCGCGGTAAATACCGTGTTCACTCCGTCTACCAGGTTCCCCAGAAATTTCCCTATGCCTTCTAAAATACCCTTAAATATATCCATAATCCAAATTATACCACAAAGCCACCGTCTATGCCAATTACCTGACCCGTTATAAATGATGCTTTTTCCGATGCCAGAAACATAACCAGTTCCGCAACTTCCTCCGGCGAGCCTATACGTCCCAGAGGAGTTTCCTCCTTGAGTTCGTCAATATCCTCGTCGGTAAGCATCTCATTCATATCGGTGTTGATAACTCCAGGTGCCACGCAGTTGACGCGGATGCCCGAAGGCCCCAGTTCCTTAGCAAGGCTTTTCCCCAAACCTATCACTGCAGACTTTGCTGCAGAATAAGCCGCCTCGCAAGATGCGCCGACGCGTCCCCACATAGATGACAGCAAAATGATACTCCCCTTTTTCTCACTGACCATATCCGGTATGACCGCCTGCAGCGTATTGACTACGCCGTCCAGATCGGCACCCCTTATGGTCTCCCACTGTTCCTTTGTCATATCCTGAAAAAGACCTATCCAGCTGACCCCGGCGTTTGCGACTACCACGTCAAATGCAGGCACATCAAAGTGTTCGCAGACTCTTTTGGCGTACTCAAAAACCCTGGTCCTGTCGGTGACATCACACTTGATTGCCAGCGCCCCAGTCTCTTCAGTAACGCCTTCCGCCGCGTCTTCATTATCTCTATAGAAGAACGCAACATCATAGCCTTCGCTTATTAACTTTTTTACGACCGCCTCTCCGATCCCACGGGACCCGCCGGTCACTAAAGCCGTCTTTTTCATAGGCCTATTTTATCACAGCTTACAGCGCTAATCTACTGTTTTTGTTACTATTTCACCACATCGATGATCTGGGCTCCGCCCTTTTTGTTCGAATGAGTGTAGACGGTGAAGTTCTTCCATCGATACTGACCGTCCTCAGCATATTTATCATTACAGCTTGCGCCTATGGTCATTGACTGCGGTTTTCCGATCTTGCGGATCAGCTTCTGGATATTCTCGCCCTTCAATTTCTCAGCAGCAGCTTTGGCAGCAATGGTACCACCAGCCGCCTTGGTGACTTTGCTCGCTCTGGTATCCGAATTACGGACAGTACATGCTGTGCTGACCCTGGTGTGCTGACGTGTACCGTAATCTTCTGAAATCAGCTCAACATCATAATTTCCTGTCTTAAGTCCTGTCATATCGACATATGCATCAAAGCCATAGCCGTCCTTGCAGCTGCCATTGGTGCCATATGCCTGGAAGAGATATTTTGTCTTACCACTAGTGAACAAAATGTAAGCCTCTGTGTGGTTTCCGGATCTGCTTCGATCAAGATTGCCCTTTATCCTCAAATATCCATGGCTCTTCTTTGCCTTGATAGTTCCTTTATAACCCGGTATGAAGAAATTCGACACCTGATCATCCGAAATTCTGGAACTTGCTATCACCGGCGCATCCTCCTGCACCAGAAATAAATTTCTCTCAACGATTTCCCAGATAACGCTGTCGGCCTTACTGGTGACGGCAACATCAGGGTCAATAGGCATGGATCTGGAGAAATATCCCGATCCGTAGTCTGCCGCTGTAAATGGCAGCAGCGAATTTCCAAATGAATCCCTGAACATTACCACACTTCCGGTTTTCGCCCTGTTTGTCGTTGAGATCAAAGGATCAAAGGTACTATTGATCTTAGTATCGTAATTATACGTTTTATCGGTATCAAAGTAATACTCAATCTCTCCATCTTTATATGCAGGGCAGATCATGGCAAATAAATCGCCCTGAAAATCAGCTCTTTTATTGACCTTCTTCTGGTCGTAGACAGTATATGACTTGCCCAGGTTCTTCAGAAGCGCCCTGTTGACAAGATCGGCGCCCCGGTTGTTCCAGTGCGAATCAGTCTTATGGTATAAGACCTTCTTCTGTCCCCCAAACAGCTTATACAGATCTACGTAATTAACGCCGGCCTCTTTCAGCATAGGGGTAAGCCTCGTTATATTGCGATCAGCCCTGTCCGCTTTGTACCTCTGCGGCATATACATGCCATAAAGACTATTCTTATTAGGGGCAACGGTAAACTCAAAATCTATTCCCTTTGATCTGAGTGTAGACTGAAGCATACTAAGGTTCCCGGCAATATTGGATAACTGCCTGCTGTTCAGCCCATTCACTCCCTGATAATCATCGGCAGAACTGCCATAAAACAGGTAGCCATCTTTACCCACTATTACATTGTCCTGAGCAGAGCTTTGGAATAAATCTCTCTCAACGGCTCCGGTCATCGAGACCATGTTTTTTCTAAAAGCGAAATTCTCGCTGAAATATGAATTGGCTTTGTCAAAATAGTCCCAATTGAAACCGCCGTTCTTAATGAGCTGCGGCATCTTCGTCACTGAAGACGCGCTCTCCGCTCCCTGATGTCCAAACCATGGCATTAGCAGGACCGGTATCAAACAAACCACCAGGAACAAAAGTATATATGCAATTTTCTTTTTGTTGTTCTTCATGATCTATCCTTTGCTTTTAAAAGCGGAAATAAATGAACGGATTATAGCTTGCGTTGGCAAGGTTAAAAATGCAAAGTACCAAAAGTACCATAGCCAGCAGATATGTCAGCGCATGACAAGTCTCTTTTTTGTCCGGAAAATATTCTTCTATGCAGTGCCTGCAAATGTCCGCTACAGGCAGACAGCCTATGATGGACAAAATAAACATGAATATGTGGTAAGGCGTAAGCACCTTTGCCAGCATAGCTGAGGCTTCAGGTGTTGCCATGGGACCGGCAAACATCTTGGCCAGCATAGCGCCTGCGTGAGTCAGAGTCCCGGCGTTAAACAAAACGAAAGCGCAGGTCACGATAAGCATGGTGTATATCCATCCGATCCATCTATGCTTTGCCAGGCGGTCCTTCAAGTCTAAAGCATCCTCAAAAACCATTGACAAACCGTGAACCATGCCCCAAACGATGAAATTCCAGCTTGCTCCATGCCAAAAGCCCGTACAGAAGAAAACGATTAGCTTGTTGATCATTGTCCTTGTCTTGCCTTTTCGGTTTCCTCCCAGAGGAATGTAAAGGTATTCTTTGAACCATGTGGACAAAGATATATGCCATCTGCGCCAGAACTCCTTCATGCCGGTTGATATATAAGGATGGTTAAAGTTTTCCTTAAAGGTAAAGCCGAACATGTGCCCCAGGCCAATAGCCATGTCACTGTAGCCGCTGAAATCAAAGAAAATCTCCAGGGTATAGCAAACAGCGCCAAGCCATACCAGCGGTACGGAAAGGACACCGGTATCGGCATTGAATACCACTGCTGCCATTTCACCCATGGTGTTTGCAAGGAAAAGCTTCTTGCCCATTCCAACTATGAATCTGCGTATTCCTCTGATGACTTCATCAGGCTCCTGACGACGGTCACTGATATACTGTCTGACATCATGATACTTGACAATTGGTCCTGCAATGAGCTGTGGAAAGAATGAAATGTACAGCAAAACCTTGCCGAAGTTCTTTTCCAAAATCTCCGGTTCTCTGTAAACATCAATAACGTAAGATAATATCTGAAATGTAAAGAATGAAATTCCGATAGGCATGACACTGCCAAGAACTACGGATCCGACTCCCGGGACAGGTATACGCGGCAGATCAATGGTGATCCCGGTCCATGAGGTGATAACTGAAGCTATGAAACCGGAATATTTGAATACTCCGATTATGCCCAGATTCCACACTACCGATATTCCTACAATGAACTTGCCGTAGTCAGGGAACCTGACCACACCTCTTGCCAGCAGATAGTTCACATATACCGAACCTATCATGAGAAAGACGAAGACAGGTTCTCCAAAGGCATAAAAAATCAAGCTCGCGACTGTGAGCAGTACATTCTGCGCCTTGAGCGAAGGTATTACCGTATAAACTATAAACAATATTGGTAAAAATAGAAATAAAAATGATGCCGAACTAAATACCATGTAACATTTTTCCCTTTAATATCTTTTAGAAGCCTTGTAAATGCAGTTTTCGTCGCTTTTCAACGTATTATAATCCTTCATAAAAAACTGCAAACTGCCCTTGCCGTCCTTTGCTCCTACTGTATCCTCATAAACTCCATCAACAACGTACTTTCCATTTATCAGCACCCAGCAGTGCTCACTTGCGCCCTTGCCTTTCTGGTTGCATTTTCCCACTGTGATAACTGCATCGTAGCCGGCTGCACGAGCCAGCATACCGCAGGCGGTACCGTAGCTGTAGCAGTTGCCCATGTTCTCACTTAACATGTCATCAGCCTGATCATATTCCCAACCATCATAAAACTCCGGAGTTCCTATGCCGAGATAATTGCACTCCCGCAAAAGATACCGGTAATATTTTTCAAATTTCTTTGCCTTCGATGTTTTCCCCGAAAATGTGACATCATTGACGATCTTTCCAATGGCCTTATCTACTGATCTATTTCCTGAAGAAACATATCCAAACCCCTGGTCCGTCAGGCAATAGGTCTTATTGTCTAGCTGGACATTTTTACTGCAGACTGCAGGCGCCTTGCCATCTTTTCCCACCGTAAAATCGTAGAGTTCATTGTCATCCATGGTGTGCATTCCCGTAACCATGGCGCCATGCTCGTCAAAGCCATACTTCTTGCCGTCTATGGCCCTGACTCCTGTCAGTGGCTCTTTATCACTGAAATAATACCAGTGACCATCTATTTGCTTCCAGCCTTTATCAATGGCATTTTCCATGACTTTGCTGCTGATCTTGCTCACCGAGCCCTGATCACTGCTGGCCGTTCCACACCCTGAAAAGAGCGCCACCATGGAAATCATCAATATAGCGAGGATTATTCTTTGTGTCAAACCCTGCTTCTTCATTATTTGATATATGTGATGTGATTACCTGTAGCATAAACTTTGTGAGCGCCGAATTTATAGACATAATCGTACTTTCCGTACTTGTTATTGCATGACTTTGACTTAGAAATACATTTACCCTTTCCAATTGCACCCGCAAGCCTCTTATATGAATGCTTCTTAATGGCCTTCTTCATGGCAGACACCTTAGATGCCTTCATTTTCATGTCAACAAAGTGATACAGGTATTTACCCTGCTTTACATATCCATTTTTATTGCACTTGTAGTAGCTGCCGCTCTTGCATATATTTGTTGACTCAGCATGCGAAACATAGCACGTCTCAACTGCTGAAGACAGCTTGGACTGTCCGCCTGTTGCTGCTCCCTCTGCTCCGACTGCCGGGAATAGAAACATTACTGCGACTACCGCTGCCAAAACCACTACCAAACATCTTCTAATACTCTTTCCCATCTTTCTTATCCTCACTTTACTTTACTAAAACAAAACTACCTTCTGAATCTTAAGATGCACGCGCTGGTATGTGTACCGGTAATGCTTCTTTCCATACACGTGTGCATAACCTGACCACCAGCCTTCTGGGTCATAGTACTTTCCGTTGATCCTCACTATGCCGTGCCTCGTGTATCCGTCTCTGGCGCCGTCACGCCAGCCTGGAACTCTGGCGCAAACCAGATAAGGCTTGTAACCTATTTCTCTCGCCAGGGCCGCAAACCCGCTGGCAAAACCATAGCAGTTCCCCACATGATCCTCGAGCATTATTCCCCCTACTTTATTAAGGCTGCTCCTATTCAAATGCTTAGGATATATGCCTGCATAGTGGGAATTATGACCGCTTTTTATATAATTGAAAGCCTTGCGTAATCTCTTGGCTTTGGACTTGCTGGTAGAGTAAAGGCCAAGCTTTTTCGCCGTCTTCATCGCCCTGATCTTGCAATATGTGATGTTGCTCTTATGCATTGCTCCCGTCTCGCCGAATTTTATTCCGCTTACGGTGCTGTTTTTAACCGATACATCCTCATTACTCTTGAAGTAATACAAGCTGCTTCCGGCAAGTACCCAGCCACCGTTTTTTATAGTAACTGACTTGGTTTCTGAGGTCTTCTCGCCGTTTTCTATGCTGAAGTAATCTAAGCTGTTTCCAATTAGTGCCCAGCCATATTGCAGTGTCCCTTCTTTACTAACAAAGTATTCTTTGCCGCCTACAGTCTTTTCACTGCTCTGTGTACCAGTCTCAAGATATCCAACATCCGTTGGCGCACCTTCATCAAAGACATAGCTTATGCCCTCGATCACCTGGATTCCATGGGCATAGGTCACCGTTCCGTCTTCCATATTTTCAACATAAAAACGCTGCCCCGATTCTGTTACATTCCAGCCCTGCTGCAATGACGTCTCCGAGTCAGCGTATGTGAAACAATTTCCATAACAAATCGCGATTGTAATTGCAATTACAATCGTCAATGCACGTAACCCGTGCATTCTGCCATTCTTTTTAATCATCATCGCATTTCGACACTTGTAAGTGTCGGTTCACCTTCCTTCTAAATACACTCTTTTATATTAGGTTAACACCTAAGCTTATATTTTTCAAGGTCTAATCAAAAGGAGGCCTCAAATCATTTAGATTTAAGCCTCTTTAGCACTGCTTACGCTTTGCATGATGCACTAAGCATTTTTTATGTATTGAGCAAAATTTAGCCCCGACCGCAGCGTTTTCTGCATGCGGCCGAGGCTATAGAATTTAAGTGGTTTAATTCTGCTTATTTATTTCTCTTGAAAAGCTTCTGGATGTACTCAAGAGTGCTGTCGCCATTACCCTCAGCAGTACCAAAACCTGTTCCACCATATGCGTAAGTACGATCTGGAACATCTAACAGCAGATCCTCATCTATCTGTGCTGCACAACGTGCCATTGAACCGTCGCCCATGTACCATCTAAGTGGGAAGCAAAGGAATGTGAATACCTTTCCAGCAGGGATCTTATCAAGGTCTCCACCGAGGTTCTCAACTCCTACGATACCGTGGCCAAGCATTTCTTTGTGGCATGGCTCCCAAGTGCCCCATACTCCAAGGTTCTCAAGCTCTCCGAACTTCTCGTCATAAGCTTTCTGTCCGTGGATCCTGATGTACTCTTCCTTGTCGAATTCAGCATAAGCTTCCTCGCCAAAGAGTTCCTTGTATTCCTCAGTGATAGGTCTTCCAGTTGCTCCAAGAAGGTTCATTCTTGTCATACCGTTGTTGCCCATAGCTGTGTGTAGAGGATGATCCAGAGCCTGGCTGTCCATTGCTACGCACTTAACCTTATGCTTAACGAACCATTTTCCTGCATCGATACCTGTACCGATCGAATAATGGTAATAAGCCTTTGAATCGTCGAACAGACGATGCATTCCTGTGTTCAGGCAAAGTACCTTTCCTTCAAGGTCTTTAGGGTCAACTCCGCAAGCTTCGCATGCTGCATCAAGATGCTTGTCTGTGATAAGAGTCCAAGGCTCTACATCAAACTTCAAAACGATAGCATCACCTGTGTAAGCATCTACTGGCATTTCGTGAGTGTAACGAGCTCTTCTGCCGTCAAATTCATACTCCATGACGTGTCTTGGAGCGTCGCAGTGAGTTCCTGTATGCATAGTGCATGTGATCTTTGATGTCAAAACTCCGCCTTTTGCCATAGTGTGTGCATTTGTGATTTCCGGTTTGTCAAAGTATGGCCATCTTGGAATCTCTGCACTAAACGGATGAGCTAAATCTACATATACTGTTTTTCCCATTTTTTTATCTCCTTATATATTTAAACTATTGAATATTTTACTTAATTAGCATGTCAGATAACCGCCTGAGCAGTCATAGTTACCACCAGTCATGAAGTTGGAAGCATCTGATGACAGGAATAATGCAAATCCTACGAAATCATCAGGCTCTGCAAGACGACCTATAGGCTCACGCTTCATGAAGTTCTGATATACTGCTGATTCAGGGTCGAACATCCACTCTGTCAGTTCGCTTCTGAATACTGTAGGGCAAAGTGAATTTACGTTGATTCCATACTTTGCTGAAAGGTCGCATGCCATTGATGAAACCATCAGATCTGCGCCGCCCTTTGATGTGCAGTAACCAGTGTATCCAGCCATGCCGCGCTTTGAACGCTGTGATGTAACAACGACGATCTTGCCGCCCTTGCCCTGGTCTACCATCTGCTGTGAAACGTACTTGCATACGATGTAAACTGATTTGCAGTCTGCATCCATGATGTACTGCCAGTCTTCAACTGACTGATCAAGGATGTTAGCAGGCTTATTGAATCCGTGGCATACTGCAAGGATATTGATCTCGCCATAAGCCTTTACTGATTCAGCGATCAGCTTCTTAACATCGTCTTCCTTTGCTGGATCTGCAACAACTGCGCAGCAGTCAATACTTTCTGCCTTGAATTCATCAACCAAAGCATTCAATTTTTCCTGGCTACGGCCAGTAAGAATAACCTTTGCACCAGCATAGCCATAAGCCTTAGCAAGAACTCTTCCCAGAGCGCCAGTTGCACCTGTTACAAGAGCAACTTTGCCTTCTACTGAGAACATTGTATCTACAAATTTCTTCTCTACTTTTACCATGATTATTTTCTCCTCTTCATATTTATGTAAGCGTCGGATTTACTTTGCTTATTTAGCGTCTGGATAGTTAATTATTACAAGCATCTCAGCAACTTCATTAGTCTTGTTAGCAAGTCCTCTACCCTCGTTAGGTGGGAATGAAATTGACTCGTTAGCATGGATGACATACTCTTTGCCGTCTTTGTCTGTTACTGTCATTTCGCCTTTAAGTACGAAGTAAACCTTCTCTAGCGGGTTGTCTTCATAAGCCCATTCAGCTCCGCCACCTGGCAGGAATGTTGATTTTCCGATCCAGAATTTAGTTGCACCAGTCTCTTCTTTGCCATGATATCTCATTGCTACCATGTTGAAATGTCCAGCTGCGTCATATGGTTTTAAATCTGCTACAGTTCTCTTGATCATTGTTATTTCCTCCTAAACAATATTTATTACATTAATTTTATCTGACTATAATTTATTTTGCCTTCCTCAGTATCACATGTTCCATCAGGAACGCGATCGCTATTCCGTCGATAAGTCCATTGGAGAGTATATAGCTTGCCACCTGAGGCATTCCGCTGAATGCGCTTGATGGCAGGAACATCACACCCACTCCTATGAGCATAGATATTCCGGCTATGAAGTTCTCTCTGTTGGTGAACGTTACCTTCTGGAATTCTAGGAAGCCCTGCCCCATTATCAGGGCGTATATCATTATCAAAGCAGCATATCCTACAGGAGTCGGTATGGTCGAGAAAAAAGCTCCAAATGGTGCTATCATTCCGACTATTATCATGAATCCGCAAGCCCAGTAAAAGGGCTTTCTCGTTGCTACTCCCGTCATTTTTACGATGCCTGTCGATGATACATAAGGCATAAAGGCAACTGTCGGGAATAATCCCGCCAATAACGTTGTTAAACCATGGATGCCGATTGAACGGTTGAGCCTCTTTTCATCAACTTCGTCCCCGATGACTGCAGACATGCCGTTAAGGCTTGCAAATGTCATCGACAGCAAAGCGAAGGCTGCCAGGCAGCATGTAACTATGATGCCTGCGTCTGCCGTGGGTTTTCCCCATGCCAGCATCTTAGGTAGGGTGATAAAACCATTACTCATCAGGTTTACCGATTTTGTCAATCCCAGCAGGAAGGCCAGCAGCCATCCGGCAAGTACGCCTATGAATGTCGCTATGCTTTTTACAAAGCTTCCTGCAAACATGTTCAGCATGAGGATAAGGAACATGGTGAAGAAAAACACCACTACGCTTTTCCAATCTGCTGAAGGGCTTGCAGCCGTAACTCCCATCATGCCCTTGACTATGCTTGGGCTTATCTGCAATACCATAAGTATTATCAGTACGCCGTTGATCAACGGTGTAAACAGTTTTATCATTTTGCTCATCAGGCCCGATATTACCAGCAGTATGATGAAGGCTCCTGCCACCATCATTCCTGTCTCCAGGTCTGTGCGAAGTACCGCCGCAGTTTTTCCGAAGGATGCGAGAGTCCCAGCCATCAGGATCAAAAGTCCTGCCCAGAGCCCCGCCGGTCCATCGATTATCGGATACCTGTGACCTAATGAAGTCTGCAATATGGACACTACTCCGCAGAGTACGAATGTCCGTTGAAGCATCATCGCCACTTCCGATTGGGACAGCCCGAGGGCGTATCCAACGACTACCGGCATAACGACTGCTGATGCTACAAAGAATATGACATGCTGTGCAGCATAGACCACATTCTCGTGATGCGGTATATCGTCATCCAATTGGTATTTCAGTTTGAATTCGCTCATTTAACATCCTTTTTATATGAATACTGGGACTTTTGGAGAACCATGAGTGGAACACGCCATTGATCGAAGCGCATTTCAAAATTTGATTTGTATCTATTTTTACTTATCTATTATTTATTCATGAGCCCCAGTATTTCAAACTAGTTAGTATTTATTTGTCGATGTAGTTCTGTGATGCTTTCAACTGGATTATCAGCTTTTTCTGGAAAGCATTTTTGATTTCCTGAGCCTGTTCTTTTGGATACTTGAAGAATCCCTCTCCGGTCTTCATGCCAAGTTTTCCTTCTTCAACCTTCTGTCTCAGGATCGGACTTGCTTCCTTTCTATTATCCATTACTGAAAGCAGATTGTCACCTACTGTGCACCAGATATCCAGACCTCCCATATCGGCAACTTCCAGTTGACCGGTGGTTGCATATCTGAATGCAGGTCCGAACTTCAATGCTATCTCTATATCCTCAGGATCTGCAATGCCGTTCTCCATCAAAGAGAAAGCTTCTCTTGCAACACCCTGCTGGATTCTGTTTGCTACCATGCCAGGTACGTCTTTTCTTACTCTGCATGTCTGCTTGCCGGCTTTCTTGAACATCTCTCTGACTTCGTTGAAAGTCTCTTCGTCCATGTTCCCAAAGAATGAAAGCTCTACAAGTGGCATTAGATGAGGTGGATTATACCAGTGGCACACCATGCATTTGCCCTGCTTTTCTTTGCCGATCTTCTCTATCATCTTGCTCAACGCGATGGATGAAGTGTTGCTTGCGCAAATACAATCTGGCTTTGTCATCTTCTCAAGGTCACCAAATATCTGCTGCTTTAGTTCAAGCTCTTCTCTCATAGCTTCAATGACATAGTCTGCATCTTTAACAGCAGCTGCCATATCGTCGTAAACCGTGATCCTGTCAAGACTAGCCTGGACATCATCCTTTGTTATAAGGCCATTCTCAGCCAGAAAGTCCAGTTCATCTTTTATAGTGTCCTTACAGGTATTTCTCATCGGTTCATAAGGCTCATACAGGTTAACCGGGAATCCGTTCATTGCGAATGTTTCCGCAATGCCATGGCCCATAGTGCCCGCGCCTAATACTGAAATATTCTTTATCATTATTTATGCTCCTTTATCATTAATAACATTCTTAAATTTTCCGCGGCCAGCGCCAAAGGAGCGAGCCTCGGAGCGTACATATGGTACGCGAGAAGCGATCTGCCTGCAGGCAACAACGCCACGGTAAGTTTTGAATGCTATTTTTTAAGTCCAAGTATCTCTCTTGCTTCATCTGGAGTAGCAACATCGTTGCCAAATTCCTTGATGATACGAGCTGCTCTCTCTACAAACTGAGCATTGCTCTTAGCAAGCTCGCCTTTGCCGTACATTACGTTGTCTTCCATGCCGACACGTACATTTCCGCCTAAAGCAATCGTTGCATAAAGTACTTCCATTGCACTGTGGCCTACGCCGAATGCTGACCATGTTGAACCTGGACAAAGTGCATCCATCTGCTCTTTCATGAACAAAAGGTTCTTCAGTGATCCTGGGATTCCGTTAGCACATCCCATGCAAAGCTGGAAGTGAAGTGGTGCATGAAGCACACCTTTCTTAACATAATATGCAGCGTTGCCGATCATGCCAGGGTCGAAAGCTTCGATTTCAGGCTTTGTGCCGCACTCGTCGAATACCTTACCGCATTCTTCGAGGAACTTAGGTGAATTCAGGAACAGTCCGAAGTTCAACCAGTTCATTGAACCGCAGTCATATGATGCCATCTCAGGCTTCAGTTCCTTAACGTGCTGCATACGAGTTTCATCTGTAGCATATATATCTCCTGATGTTGTAAGGTTCAGGATAATGTCGCAGTCAGGATATTTAGAATGAATAAGCTCTACAGTCTGACGGAACTTATTGTGATCCATAGTACCATTGCCTTCGTCATCTCTCATATGAAGATGAGCGATTGCTGCACCTGCTTTCCAACATTCGTAAACGTCATCAGCGATTTCTTCTGGTGTCAGTGGAACGTTTGGATTGTTCTCCTTCTTAGGCCATGCGCCTGTTACTGCTGCAGTGATTATTGTCTTTTTCTTAGCCATTTTACTTTTTCCTTTCCATTTATCAATACTATTATTTACTTATCATTATTGCTTCTATACAATTCTTGAAGCACACCCATATATAAAGCAACTACCGTGCCAACTATGGGTCGTTGAATAATATATCTTAGAAAAGTGGCATTTCAGTGGGGTTAACGGGTCATTTCGGTAAATATTGATATGTGCAAATGTGTGTTTTCGATGAAATACTTGATTTTTTTGGTGAATTGTGTCACCATTATGGTATCGAATTGGAAAATATTCACCACTATAATGATAGGAGAACATCATGAGTGAAAAGGGAATTGACTTTAAAACTATATGCGATAATATGATCGATGCTTTGTACGTCACTGATAAGCATGGAAATACCATCTATGTCAATGACGCCTATCTGAAGCTTGGAGACCTAAGCAGAGAAGAAATCATCGGTAAGAACATCGTAATACTGAACGATAAGAAAGACCTCTACTCTGGCGGAGTGCTGCCTGACGTATTAAGATCACATAAAAGAGTCGACCGCGTCGGTACTTTGACAAGAACAGAAAAGAAGGTACATATAACAGGAATCCCTATCTTCGATGAAAATGACAACATTATATATGCCGTTGCTACAGAAAAAGATATCGAACGTCTGGAGGAGCTTGAGGACAATCTGGCTGAAATGCGTAAGGCAAATTATAACGGTACTCTGGAGCTGAATTATCTGCGAGGCAAACAGCTGGACTATGGCGATATCGTAGCTGAAAGCAGCTGCATGCAGGAGGCTCTGGCCATTGCAAAGTCTGTAGCATCTACTGACGTTACGGTCCTCATTACAGGTGAAAGCGGTACTGGAAAAGAAATCATCGCTGATGCCATATATATGACAGGAAATCGGAAAGGAAAGCCTTTCATCAAGCTGAACTGCTCTGCGATCCCGGCAAATCTTCTGGAGTCAGAGCTGTTCGGATATGAAGAAGGTTCTTTTACCGGTGCCAGCAAAGGCGGCAAGCCGGGCATGTTTGAAGTAGCCAACGGCGGTGTTGTACTTCTCGATGAAATAGGAGATATGCCCCTCGACCTGCAGGTAAAGCTCTTGCGAGTACTGCAAAGCCGTGAGGTCACAAGGATCGGAGGCAAGGAACCGATTTCCCTGGACATCCGTCTTATCGCTTCAACTAATAAAGATCTGAAGGAAGCCATAGAAAGCGGAAAATTCCGAGAGGACCTTTACTACAGGCTAAACGTGGTGCCGATCACTTTGAAGCCGTTAAAGGAAAGGCAGGCTGACATCGAACCGCTTGTTGAAATCTTTTTGAGAAGATACAACACCAGATATAATAAGAAGGTAATCCTCACCCGCGGTGCGATGGTGATGATGCTTGAGTACCCGTGGCCAGGGAACATACGTGAGCTCAAAAATGTTGTAGAACGTATGGTGGTGATAAATTTCTCCAATGTCATAGATGGCGAAATCGTATCACGAGTTCTTGGTCTAACTGCTGACCAAAAGGCCGCAATCAATCCTAACACCGGTACACTTAAGGCTGCTACAGAATCTCTGGAACGTCAGCTTATACAGGAATCGATGGCAAAGCACGACAGCAAGCGCAAGGCTGCTGCGGCCCTCGGCATTGATCACTCAACGCTGATCAAGAAATGTAAAAGGCTGGGAATAGACTAAATATGAAATCAATGATGCTGCAATTATGCAGCATCATTTTTATTTGACTATTACTTGTATTCGTAGCTTTATCTGCATCATTTTGAAAGTTTTTGCACTATTTTGAAATATTTTGATTGACTTTGCTCGTTTTGGTGCTATTATGTAGTTAAATAGATAGTTGGTTAGATACCCAAGGAGGCATTAAAATGTTGCAGGAAGAACGGTTTGAATACATACTGACTGAACTCGCCAAGAAAAAAGCTGTTAAGGTAAGTAACCTCTCTACTGCTTTGGCCACAAGCGAATCCACTATTAGAAGAGATATTAATGAACTGGACGAAGCTGGCAAGTTGAGAAAAGTTTTTGGTGGTGCGGTCTCTTTAAGCAATAACATAAATACTGTAGATGCTGATATGATCACCAGACAGAGCGAGAATGCCAGGCAAAAGGACAGCATAGCCAAATATGCGGCATCACTGATTAATGCCAATGACTTTGTGTTCATAGATGCAGGTACAACTACAGAGCACATGATCAAATATATAGATCAAAGTATTTCCAGCAGTGCATTCTTTGTTACAAATGGCATCACTCATGCTTTGCTATTGAACAAACTTGGATTTAGAGTTTATGTTCCAGGCGGCATACTTAAACAGTCAACAGAAGCAATCGTCGGAACCAGTGCTGCCGAATATCTGGAAAAATGCAACTTCACCAAGTGCTTTCTTGGTGCAAACGGAATAGATACCGGTAAAGGCTTCACAACTCCTGAGATGGATGAGGCAAAGATAAAGAATATCGTACTAAACAATACATATATGTCTTATGTCCTTAGTGACAGCACCAAGTTCGGTAATGTTTCAGCAGTCACCTTCGGCAAGATCAAAAGTGCATGTATAATCACCGATGAACTGCCCGATGAAATATATAGGAAATACACCGTTATCGAGGAGGTCAAATAAAATGATCTATACCATAACAATAAGCCCTGCAATAGACTACGTAATGCACCTGAGCAGCATGGAGTCAGGGGCAACCAACCGGTCCTCCCAGGAAGAATACTACTTTGGAGGTAAAGGTATCAACGTTTCCACTATACTCAATCAGCTGGGCATTGAAAATGTGGCACTTGGCTTTGTGGCAGGCTTCACCGGCAAAGCACTGGAAGAAGGTCTGCACGAGCAGGGGATCAAGACTGACTTTATTCATCTGAGTAAGGGCATCACGCGAATCAATGTAAAAATAAAATCCGGCATCGAAACGGAAATTAACGGCCAGGGTGCCATACCAGACGAAAGTGAATTCGACTTACTGGCAGATAAATTAAAGACACTCTCCCCTAACGACAAATTGATACTATCAGGAAACGTTCCTAAAGGATTACCTGATGATACCTATGACAGATTACTTACCGTTGCCAGCTCGAGTAATATCAATAGCATAGTAGATACTTCCGGTAAGTTGCTACTAAGCACATTAAAGCACCATCCCTTCCTGATCAAGCCAAATCTTGATGAACTAAAGGCACTAATGGGAGAAAGCATCGAGCCTTTGTCCGGTGCAAGAAAGTTACAGTCTCTAGGCGCGAGAAACGTGATCGTATCCCTTGGCTCCAAAGGAGCCGTTCTCCTCAGTGAAGACGGGAAAGATTACTTCTGCGAACCACCTGAAGGCAACGTCTTAAATACTGTAGGCTCAGGTGATTCAATGGTTGCAGGCTTTGTTGCCGGATATGAAATGACAGATGATTACGGTTATGCTTTTCACCTTGCCAGTGCTGCCGGCGCAGCTACAGCTTTTTCACCAGGACTTGCAACTCGCGATAGAATATTCGAATGCCTCAAGGCAATCGACAAAAAATAACTAAGAAGAATAAGTTGAAAGGAATCATTACAATGCGTATCACAGATTTATTGAAAAAAGAATCCATACTGCTACATGCAGAAATGGCAGACAAGCAAACTGCTATCGACACTTTGATCGAACTACATGACAAGGCTGGAAATCTTTCTGATAAAGCCGAATACACTAAAGGAATAATGGCAAGAGAAGCAGAAGGTACTACTGCAGTTGGAGAAGGAATAGCCATTCCTCATGCTAAGAGTCCTGCTGTTGCCCACCCTGGCCTTGCAGTAATGACTGTTGACAATGGCATCGACTATGGTGCACCTGACGGACAACCGTCTAATCTTTTGTTCATGATTGCAGCGCCGATGGACGGCGACCTTCATCTGGAGGTTCTGTCCAGACTGATGACACTCCTCATGGATATGGACCTGAGAAAGGCTCTTTTAGCAGCTGAAACCCCAGAAAAATTCCTGGAAGTCCTGGACAATGCTGAAAGTGCAAAATTCAATGAAGAAGCAAAGGCTGAAGAGCCTGCCACTGAGCAAAAAGTAAAAATCCTGGCCGTGACCGCTTGTCCTACGGGCATCGCTCACACTTACATGGCAGCTGAAGCTCTTGAACAGCAGGCTGTAAAGATGGGCATCTTCCTGAAAGCAGAAACTAACGGTTCCAGCGGCGCAAAGAACGTCCTCACTAAGGCAGAAATCGCTGAAGCCGATGGCATTATAATTGCCGCCGATAAGAATGTGGCAATGGCAAGATTTGACGGCAAACCGGTACTGTCAGTCAAAGTTGCTGACGGCATCAACAAACCTGAAGAGCTTATCAATAAAGTGATCGACGGCAAAGCTCCTGTATATCATCATGCCGGAGCGGCTGATACATCATCTGATGAAATGGAAAAGGAATCAGTAGGCCGCAAGATCTACAAGGATCTAATGAACGGCGTTTCATATATGCTGCCTTTTGTTGTTGGAGGAGGTATCATGATCGCGCTGGCTTTTCTTATCGATACAATAGCCGGTGCGCCAAGAGATGGAAACTTTGGAACCTATACAGCAGCAGCTGCCTTCTTTAAGACCATAGGCGGCTATGCATTCAGCTTCATGCTTCCTGTTCTGGCAGGTTATATAGCAAAAAGTATCGCAGACAGACCTGGCCTTGCAGTCGGATTTGTAGGCGGTTTCATAGCAACAGTAGGAAGTACCTTTGCATTCCCAGGCGGTGTGGCCGCTGGTGCAACAGGTACCGTATCAGGATTTCTCGGAGCGTTATTAGCAGGATTTGTAGGCGGTTATATAGTAGTCCTCCTTAAAAAACTATTTGCCTTTCTACCTAAGTCAATCGAAAGCATGTTACCGATACTTATCCTGCCGCTCTTTGGGATAATCCTCATGGGAGCATTCATGTGCGCCATCAATCCAGTTGTAGGCGTATTGAACACAGGCATGGCAAACGCACTGAACTCAATGAATGGTGCAAGCCAGATAATCCTGGGCTGTATAGTTGCAGGAATGATGGCCATAGATATGGGCGGACCTTTCAATAAGGCAGCATACGTCTTTGGTACAGCAGCTCTGACAACAGGCGGCTATAACATTATGGCAGCAGTAATGATCGGCGGAATGGTACCTCCTATTGCTATCGCCCTTGCTGCAACATTCTTCAAAAGCAGATGGACTCAGACAGAACTGAAATCAGCTCCTGTAAACTACATTATGGGACTTTGCTTTATAACGGAAGGAGCAATTCCATATGCAGCGGCAGATCCATTAAGAGTAATACCTTCATGTGTTGTCGGTTCAGCTCTGGCAGGTGCCCTGTCTATGGCCTTCGGATGTACGCTTAGAGCACCTCACGGCGGTATCTTCGTGTTCCTGGTAGTCGGCCATGTTGGTGGATACCTCATAGCTCTTGCAGCAGGCGCTTTGGCAGGAATGCTGATGCTGGCCCTGCTGAAGAAGAAGCATCCGAAAGAAGACAAAGAAATGGTCGGTCTGAATTTAGGATAAATTCAAATCGTTATTAAATGATAATTCAAAGGAGTACAATCATGGTTAACAAGATGGTAAAAGTAACAAATTCTCAGGGATTTCATATGCGCCCGGCAACAATGTTCATAAATGAAATGGCAAAATATCAATCCAACGTAACTATTAAATTCAATGGGCTAACTGTCAACGGAAAGAGTCTTATGAGTCTTATTGCAGCATGCATAAAGTTCGGTAGTGAAATCGAAATCGTATGCGAAGGCGAAGATGAAGAAGCCACTCTAAATAAGGCTGTAGAGCTTATTGAATCAGGGCTTGGAGAAGAATAAAAATTCACAGAAATCTTATAGTATAATTTTTAAAAAGGTGATATTATGTTGATATATGGAATAGCGGCATCTGAAGGTGTCGGAATCGGCAAAGTAAAGGTTGTTACGACATCGCCAAGAAGTATAAATTACTTCACTCCAGAAAACATAGATGAAGAGATAAAGCGTTTTCAAAAAGCCCTTGATGGGTTTTGCGAAGACACTAAAAAAATGGCCCTGGAATTAGAGGAGGCTGCTTCAAAGAAGGAAGCTGAAATACTCAATGGACATATAATGATGATTAGCGATCCCTTCGTTACAACGCAGATTACCGATGAAATCAACAATGGTTCCTGTGCGGAAGCGGCAGTTGAAAAAATCCTCAATTCTGTTATAGAAATGTTCAAGGCTACAGGAGACCAGTTAACCATGGAACGTGCTACCGATGTGGAAGATATTAAATCCAGATTGATCATGCACCTTCAGGGTATAGAAGCAGTAAATCTATCTAAAGTGCCAAAAGGCACAGTAGTCGTAACAGATGATTTAACTCCCTCAATGACCGTTGGCATTACTGGTGAAATCATATATGGAATAGTTACCGCTAAAGGTGGGTACACTTCTCATTCAGCCATTTTATCACGTGCTCTTGGAATACCTGCTGTGTTAAGCACCAGCGGCGTAATCGAGGCTGTAAAAGACGGCGATGAAATCATAATAGACGGGATGGCCGGCTGTGTAATTCTCTCACCTACAGAAGAAGAAATAGTAAAATACACTAAAAAAGCTGAAGAATTTGCACTAATGAAGGAACGTCTGAATGCATATAAGGGCAAGCCTTCTGTCACTGCAGATGGTGACATACACGAAATCGTAGCTAATATAGGTTCACCTGCTGATGGAGTCATAGCGAAGAACGATGACGCCGAAGGCATAGGCTTATTGAGGACAGAATTCTTATATATGAACCGACCTTCTGCTCCTTTGGAAGAAGAACAGTTTGAAGCATATAAAAAGGTCGCTGAAACCTTTGCAGGAAAACCTGTAGTCATCAGGACTCTTGATATAGGCGGAGACAAAGAAGTTCCGTACCTGAATCTGCCCAAAGAAGATAATCCTTTTCTAGGTTACAGGGCTATCAGATTCTGTCTTAACAATCATGATCTGTTTCAGGCACAGCTCAAGGCTTTGCTTCGTGCCAGTGCCTACGGTGATATTCGTATAATGATACCGATGATCACCAACCTGGGCGAAGTACGTGAAGTCAAAAATCTTAGAAATCAATGCATTGAAGAGCTGACAAAAGAAGGCAAGAAGTTCAACCCCGACACACCTCTGGGTATAATGGTAGAAACGCCTGCTGCATGCATTATGGCAGATAAGCTTGCAAAAGAAGTGGATTTTTTCAGTATAGGTACTAACGATCTCGTGGGATATACCATGGTTGCCGACCGTGGTAACAGTCAGGTCCAAAACCTTTATACAGTTTTTGATCCTGCAGTGCTACGCAGCATCAAACAAATTTGCAAAGCTGCAAACAAAGCTGGCATTCCTGTTGGAATGTGCGGAGAAGCTGCCGCGGATCCTGCTTTGATGCCTGTACTTCTGGCATTTGGCTTAGATGAATTCAGTGTTAGCCATGAAAAAGTTCTCAATACCCGCTACAACATGTCCCTTTGGACAAAGACTGAGGCGGATCATATTGCGAGGCACGCTCTCTCAAGAGACAGTGCATCAAGTATAAAAAGATATCTAAATGACAAATTAAAAAGGAGGACCAAATAATGAGTATAAAACTAGCAATCAACGGCTTCGGCCGCATAGGCAGACTTGCCTTCCGCCAGATCTTTGATGACAGCGAATTCGAAATAGTTGCCATCAACGACCTTACAAATGCAGACCTTTTGGCATATCTCTTAAAGCATGACAGCGTACAGGGCGGATATTTCGGTCATACTGTAGAGCATGATGATTCATCCATTACAGTTGACGGAAAGAACATCAAGATCTACAAAGAAGCAGATCCATCTAAACTGCCTTGGGGCGCTCTTGGTGTAGACATAGTTCTGGAATGCACAGGATTCTTCACATCCAAGACCAAGTCACAGGCGCATATAGATGCAGGCGCAAAAAAGGTCCTGATTTCAGCTCCTGCAGGCAACGATCTACCTACTATCGTTTACGGAACCAACCATAATACTCTGAAGGCTGACGATCTGATCGTTTCCGGAGCTTCCTGCACGACTAACTGCCTGGCTCCTATGGCCAAGGCACTTAATGAGTACAGAGAACTGCGTACCGGATTCATGACGACCATTCACGCTTATACCGGTGACCAGATGATCCTTGACGGACCACAGAAAAAAGGAGACTTCAGACGTTCAAGAGCAGGCGCAGTCAACATCGTACCTACGAGCTCGGGCGCAGCAAAGGCTATCGGTCTGGTTATCCCAGAGCTTGACGGCAAGCTTATCGGCTCAGCTCAGAGAGTTCCAGTAGCCAGCGGTTCAATAACGATCCTCGATGCGACTTTGAAGGATATGACAGACAGCGTAACTGTAGATGGAATCAATGAAATGATGAAATCCAAGGCTGACGAATCCTTCGGATATACTGAAGAGCAGATCGTATCCAGCGATGTCATAGGCATGCATTACGGCTCACTTTTCGATGCTACACAGACTCTTGCACAGCAGTGCGGAACACATATTTTCGAAGTAAGAGTAGTATCCTGGTATGATAACGAGATGAGTTACACGACTCAGCTGGTAAGAACGCTGAGGTATATGGCTAACTTAAAATAATAATATGCAAATTAGAAAGAGCGCGTTGTTATTACTAACAACGCGCTCTTTCTTTACATACAACACACAACATAACAAATACATTTTTATAATACATTAATTTTCTCAAAATGTAAGTCCTCTGTGGCGAACAAGCAAATTTTGTGGCAAATAGAAATTGCGGCAGTAACAAAAAATGCTGCATTATGTTACAATAGTATTATTGTTTAATCTCAAGGGAGTATACACATGAACATTGCAATCGTAGATGATGAAAAAAGCGAATTCCAGCGTCTTGACAGTATGCTGAAAGCCTACGCTTCAGACAATCGATTTAATATCAAAACTACTTACTTTGCAGGCGGAGAAGCGCTTCTGGACGTACATACACCTGGCATTTTTGATGTCATTTTTCTTGATATTTATATGGATGGCATGAACGGCATTGAGGTGGCAAGGAAAGTATGTGATACTGATAGCCAGTGCCAGGTGGTTTTTTTGACCACCAGCAAAGAGCATATCTGGCAGGCAGCATCTTTACATGGATTTGATTATATCCTCAAGGACCAGCTTACAGAAGTACGTGTATTCACTCTCCTGGAAGATCTGAGAAAGAAATTCCATTATTACGACTGCATAATCAGCTTTGATACCGGTTCTGTTAACGTTCAACTCAAGACCAACGATATAGAAAGTATTACATCCAACGATAATTACACCATATTTACCATGGTGGCTACCGGTGAAGAACGTCACCGCATACAGTTTTCACGAATCGCAGAAATGCTGAGTATAAACGACAACTTCCTGCATTGCAACCGCGGTATAATATTGAATATGAACCACATTGTAAACGAAGCTGACGATGTCTTTACGATGAAAAGCGGCATGATGTTTCCTATCAGGAAGCGTGATCGTATCGCAATTAAGAAAAAGTATCACAATTACCAGTTTAAGAAACTTGAAGAGATGTAGTGAGTTATGAGCAATTTAATTGAAATTAACAAATTAATTCCTTATTCAATGATGCTGCCTCTGATACCTCTATGCTTTTTCCCGGCACTAGGCCATATTCGCAGCAGCCAGCCCAGACTTTTGATGCGCATAATCGCAGCAGTCAGCATTGCCACTGTCTGTATTATCATTACCTACACGGTATTTCCTCACACCAATAGCAATCTGCTGTTTGTTTTGATAGCCGTATTTTTTTTCATACTCTATTGCCATGAAATAGACCTTCCTCTAAACAAAAAAACTTTTCTGTTTTTATCAACTTGCCTGATAGGTGCCATTTCACTTTTGATTGCTACCATAGCCGATTTTACCATGCATCCTGATTCTAATTCTGGAAATTTTTCCAGCGCAGCCTTACTGATACAGCTGGCAGTCATAGTCTTTGCAGATTTTATTTTGTACATTCCGATGACTCGGCATTTTGTTTGGATAATCAATAACTACAACGATAAAAATTCCTGGAACCTGGTATGGATAATACCCGGGATGATCACAGCAATGTGCAGCTACCTTGTACCTTATGACTATTCATATATGCAGATTGGAAGAGCTGCCAAGATATTTACTGTTTTCGTAGTGTTGATAATACTGTTTACCATACTGGTTTATTCGCTTTTTTACTTCATTGCACATTCGACCGTGGAGAACCAGCGAATCGAAAGGGAATACTATATAACTTCCATGCAGGCAAAAGAATACGACGCTCTGTTGAAGAATGTCCAGGAAACCAGCAGAATTCGCCATGACTTCCGCCATCAGCTCATTGTAATTTCCGAGCTGCTCGACAAGAAGAATTATGAGCAGTTGAAAGAATACGTCCAGACTTATGTCGATACCAACTCACCAGAGATTAAAAGATATGTGAGTTCGGCACCATTAAATGCTCTGCTGTCTCACTACGAAACTATCTGTGATAGCAAGAATATCAAATCCGACTTTGCATTTAACCTTCCTGAAAGTCTTCCTATCTCAGATACAGATCTTTGTGTCATCTTTGGTAATCTGTTGGAAAACGCAGTATACGCCTGTGAGGATGCCAATGATTCCATCATCAAAGTCAAGGCTGGGCAAACTTCGCCTAATATTCTAGCCATATCTGTAAGCAACCCATATCGTGGTGTCATACAAAGCAAGGATGGAAAATTTATGTCATCCCGCCATGCCGGTTACGGGCAAGGTCTTGAATCTGTCAAACTGATAGCTGAAAAATACAACGGGATGCTGGAAATACTTGATGAGCACCATATTTTCACAGCACATATATTACTGCAAATTTAAAAGCCGGGCACATGCCCGGCTTATTAATAGTCTGTTTAATTAGTCCTGAAACAATGTGGTCGACAGATATCTGTCTCCTGTATCCGGAAGCAGTGGGACGATAAGTTTTCCTTTGTTTTCTGGGCGTTTAGCCAACTCGATAGCTGCCCAGATAGCTGCTCCTGATGAGATTCCTACCAGAATTCCATCTGAACGGCCAACCTCTTTGCCCAGTTTGAATGCATCGTCGTTTTCTACAGCGATAACTTCATCATAGATCTTGGTATTCAAAACGTCTGGTACAAATCCGGCTCCTATGCCCTGGATTTTATGTGAACCTCCGTGACCCTGTGAAAGTACAGGTGATGATGCAGGTTCAACTGCTATGATCTTAACATCAGGATTCTTTGACTTCAGATATTCGCCAACGCCTGTTACGGTTCCGCCGGTACCTACTCCTGAGACAAAGATGTCTACCTTTCCGTCAGTGTCCTCCCAGATCTCCGGTCCTGTAGTCTCTCTGTGCGCCTTTGGATTTGCAGGATTCACAAACTGCCCTGCTACGAATCCACCCGGGATTTCCTTTGCCAGCTCATCAGCCTTGGCGATAGCGCCTGACATGCCCTTTGAACCTTCTGTAAGTACAAGCTCTGCGCCGTAGGCCTTCATCAAAGTTCGCCTCTCCACACTCATGGTCTCAGGCATAACGATAATTATCCTATAGCCTCTGGCTGCTGCAACTGCCGCGAGTCCGATTCCTGTGTTACCGGATGTCGGCTCTATTATGGTTGCATCCTTTGTGAGGATTCCCTTCTCCTCCGCATCGTCCAGCATAGCCTTTGCTACCCTGTCCTTAACAGAACCTGCTGGATTCAGGTACTCTATCTTTGCGGCAATGGTTGCCTCAAGCTTGTATTTCTTCTCCAGATTAGTCAGCTCCAAAAGTGGAGTGTGGCCAATTAACTGATCTGCTGATGTAAATATTTTTGACATTGTTATTACCTCCTATTTGATCGCTTCGAAGCCATGCTTCAGGTCAGCGATTATATCATCTATGTGTTCTGTTCCAATTGATAATCTTACCGTGGTCGGCTTGATGCCAACTGATAAAAGTTCCTCTGGACTGAGCTGAGAGTGAGTCGTCGATGCCGGATGTATAACCAGAGATTTTACATCTGCTACATTGGCCAGCAAAGAGAACAGCTCCAGGCTTTCTGTGAACTTTCTCGCATCGTCCTCAGTGCCCTTGATTTCAAATGTGAATATGGAACCGCCGCCATTTGGATAGTATCTGTCGTAAAGCTCCTTCTCATGACCTGTAGCCAGTGACGGATGATTTACCTTTGCTACCTGTGGATGTCCCTCCAGGAATTCTACCACCTTCAAGGCGTTTTCTACGTGCCGCTCTACCCTAAGCGAGAGAGTCTCCAGTCCCTGTATAAACAAAAAGGAGTTGAACGGACTCAGCGTAGCGCCTGTGTCTCTCATCAAAGTCGTTCTGATTTTCATTATATATGCGGCATCGCCGCAGGCTTCGGTAAATATTATACCATGATATGATGGATTTGGTGAAGATAAGCCTGGGAATTTATCATTTTGTGTCCAGTCAAACTTACCGCCGTCAACGATGACACCACCCATTACAGATCCATGGCCTCCGATGAACTTTGTCGCCGAATGTACTACTACGTCAGCACCATGCTCCAAAGGTCTGAAGAGATAAGGTGTCGCAAAAGTATTGTCAACGATCACAGGTATTCCGTGACTATGAGCGATTTCTGCTACAGCTTCAAGATCAATGATATCGCTGTTAGGATTCCCAAGAGATTCAAGATAAAATGCCTTAGTGTTCTCCCGATATGCTCTTTCAAAACTCTGTGGATCAGAACCATCTACAAAAGTAGTGGTTATACCCGATTCCGCCAGGGTGTTTTCAAAAAGATTATAAGTGCCTCCATAAACAGCTCCAGAAGATACTATATGATCACCTGATCTGGCGATGTTCTGTACAGCGTAGGTAATTGCAGCAGAGCCTGTGGCAGTAGCCAATGCTCCGATTCCACCTTCCAATGCAGCAATTCTCTTTTCAAATACGTCTGAAGTCGGGTTCATCAGCCTTGTATAAATGTTGCCTCCTTCTGTCAGTCCAAAACGACCGGCAGCAGTAGCTGAGTCTTTAAATACATATGATGTAGTTGCGTAAATTGGAACCGCTCTCGAATCCGTAGCAGGATCTGCGGCCTCCTGCCCCACATGAACCTGCAGGGTCTCAAATTTGTAATTCTTTGGTTCTGCCATATTTTAATTACCTACCTTTCTTGTATGTTAATAGGATTATAACACTCTGCCATATATATGTCAACAACAAATTCTACTTTTTTCAAAAAAGAAAAAACGGCTGAATTCAGCCGCTAAATCATATAATCATCGCCATCTGCACCTCTATTAGCAAGATCAGCAACTGTGATCCCATCAAAGTACTCGTTGGTCATGTCAAAAAATTTCTGCCACATTGGAAGTGTTTTGCACGTAGCTGCCCGTGGGCACGTATTCGTCTTACTGTCCAGACAGGCTATCGGTGCCAGGCTTCCTTCTATGAGTCTGAGTACATCTCCGACAGTATACCCGCTGGCATCCTTCGCCAACTTATAACCGCCGCCCTTACCGCGATGTCCTATGACATAGCCTTCCTTTGAGAAGACTACTATTATGCTTTCCAGATATTTCTCTGATATTCCCTGACGCGCCGCTATTTCTTTGAGCGGGATGAACTCTCCTGAATTATGTTCTGCCAGGTCTATCATTACTCGCAATGCATAGCGTCCTTTGGTTGATATTTTCAGTGCCATATTGTCCCTCCGAATCTTTACTGAAAGCATTATATCATAAAATAAATAAAAAGCAATTATTCTTATAGGTTATTAGGGAACAAAAAAATACCTCCGCTGCTCTAAAAAGTAAGCGAAGGTATATATTTATCAAGCGCCTTTAGCATTCTCGTCATCTTCGAAAAGCTCAGGATGACTTTCCTCCCACAGCTTATCCGCTGTCGGTTTCCAGTTTGCCGCATAGGCGTTGGTCTTGCTGGTAAGCTCTTCCACCGTTTCCGGTGCTGCCAGGTCTGTCGAGTGCGCTCCGGTCTTCTTGATCATCTCTCTGATTTTCTCTGGATTTTCAAGCATTGGACATGGACGAAGCTGATTGTCATTGAACGGCTGTCCATCGTGATAAGCCATGAACAAAGGCGACGTCAATACTTCAAGCAATGTCTTCTCGTGGATGTTGGAATCTGAATAGTGTATGAATACGCACGGATCCGCATCTCCATTGGCGTTTATGTGCAGATAGCGCTTGCCCCCTGCAATGCATCCTCCCACATACTCGCCATCGTTTTGAAAGTCCATCTCAACGATTTCTTTTCTGCCCCTATATGAACGAAGTTTATGATAAATGTACTCACGCTGTTCCGGTGTCGGCAGAAGATCTGTCGGTGCATCTGCGCCTACCGGCATGTAATGGAAATACCAGACAAACAATGCTCCCCATTCTATCATTTGATCAAAGTATTCCTCAGACGTGATACTATCCATATTCTGACTGGTGTAGCAGCATGAAATTCCGAATGGCAGATGACGCTCCTTCAGAAGTGCCATGGCATGTTCAACTTTCTTGAATGTGCCTGCTCCTCTGCGGGCATCAGTGGCCTCTTCAAAGCCTTCAACGCTGATTGAAGGTACCAGGTTTTTAACGCGAAGTATCTCATCGGCAAAGTGTTCGTCTATCAAAGTGCCATTGGTAAATGTCAGGAATACGCAGTCGCTGTGCTTCTCACAAAGCTTAATGATATCATCTTTGCGGACAAGTGGCTCGCCGCCGGTATATATGTACATGAATATTCCCAGCTTTTTGCCCTGCTCTATTAAGTCATCGATATCATCGAATGTCAGGTTCAACTTGTTTCCATACTCTGCAGCCCAGCAGCCCGTACAATGAAGATTGCAGGCACTGGTTGGATCTAGCAGGATTCCCCATGGCACATTGCATCCATATTTCTCTCTGCAAGCCGTCTGCCGTTTCCAGCCGATTAGGTTTGCATTTAGGAAGAAGTTGTCGAAAAGCTTCAAAATCACCTTAGGATCCACCCCTGTCAGCACTTTCATCATGAGTTTGTGCCATGTCGATTCTGGATCATTTATCCACTTAGTGAAATAATCTCGCTGTTTTTTCATGGTGTTTTCGCCATCACCCATGTATTTGTTGATCCTATTCATCAACTTAGGCAAACGCACTTCCGGATCCTTGATCACGTACTTTAATATCCGGTTCAATATTAATTTTTCACAGCTATATTTTAATGACATTTTGATCTCCCCTTCTGCTCATTCTTTTCCTGCAATTAAAAAGAATAGACTAACTTAACCTTAGCCTACTCTTATTGTTGATTTAATTCAAGGAACCGGTGCTATACAATATTTATGGATTGTCAAATTCTTTGATTTAAGTCTCAAATCGTCTAATACAGTATTTTCAAAGTGTTAAAGTATCTCAGCAGTTGCCGGTGAACACATTATGCAAATATTTCCGTGCTGTGTCAGCCAGCTTATACACCAGACGAACATCCGTCGGTTCTCCATCTGACATCTTATATCTCGGGAAAAACCTGGTGACATGGAGCACGATATCGTCATTAAGCGACGCTATCCATTTGGCCTCTTCAATCATGTCCTGCTCAGAATCATTGAACCCCGGCACTATTAATGTCGTCAGCTCAAGGTGTGTTCCACCGGTGCTCATTGACTTTGCGGCAAGCTCTATAAAAGCCTGTGTCTGCTCAATATCCCCACCCAGTTTTTTATATCCCGCAGCAGAAAATGCTTTCAGATCTATGTTCATGGCATCCATCAAAGGTATCACTTCCATAGCCACCTCTCTGCTGCAGCTGCCATTGCTTACGAGGACATTCTTCATTCCTGCATCTCTGATCTGCCTAGCCGTGTCTATAAGGAATTCATAGCCTATGAGTGGCTCGTTATATGTAAATGCTATTCCTATATTGCCTCTGTCTTTTAACTGCTCGGCGGCGTCCACAAGTGCTTCTGGTGACACTGCACTAATCTGTACTTCCGTGCTGTCGACCATTGATATTTCCGCATTTTGACAAAACGGGCATCTCAGATTGCAACCGTAAGATCCAACCGACAGTATCATTGAGCCGGGCATGAACATGGCAAGTGGCTTCTTTTCTATAGGGTCGAGAGCAAGTGACGTTATTCTGCCATAATTATCGCAGACTACTTTGCCATCCCTACAGGTCCTGGCACGACAAATTCCCAGACCACCCTCCGGTATTCTGCATTTATTAGCGCAAACCTGACAGACTGCTCCCTTATCAGTAATGTCTAACGACCTGGAAACGCTCAAGGCTGACCTCCTCTTCCGGCTTTATGCCGGCCTTACGCTTTGCTATCGCTATCTGCTGATCAACATCCGACACACCATCAAGGTTAGGAAGCAGCAGACCGCGACGCCCTCCCTCTGTTACTATGACACCGTACTTCTTGACGTCCAGATCCTCCTTTGATTCAACAGGCTCCGTTTCGCCCAGCACGTCTACACTGTATTCCAGATAGTGCAGTTCTGCAGGTGTGACCTCTTCAAATCTCGGATCTCTGGTTGCTGCGCTGATAGCGTTCTCGATTATCTCCTCAGCGATATTGCTTCTCACCGGGCCGGTAGTTCCTATACAGCCTCTCAGTTCACCCTGGATGTGAAGTGACACGAATGTACCTGCACGCTTCTGTGTCATCTCTTCAGGCAGCCCTGAAGGCACATTGATTTTCTGGTTGTTAGTCACGTATTCTTCTATGGCGCGTCTTGCCAGGGACACATACGCATCCTCGTTGGCTTTACGCTCCGCCAGATATTTATCATGATTTCTCACATACTGCTCTCCGAAGTTTCTCGACGAGTCATCGCCTGTCGGCTTGAACGAGCAAATCCCATAGCCTACCCCAAAGGTATCCTCATGGGAATATTCTTTGACCTTTACATCAGTGCCGTCAAAGGCACCGGCCATTATCGTAAATGAACGATGTCCGCATTCTCCTGCAGCTTCAAGAAGTCCCGGGTCGTATGTCAAAAGCTCACCAAAGGAACCGCTTCCCATAGTCTTCATTATCTTTTCATCGTAAACCGGTCCTTCCTTATGGAATCCGTAAGGACCATCTTCCTTTAAATAATGTGAAAGATCTCCGCTGGCTATAAATACGACTTTTCTGCCCAGACTTGCCGATACGTTCTTGATGAGGACGCCCAAAGCATACTGATCCAGCAGAGGCTGCCCAGAAAGACCTATACGTACTAATTTGTAGTTGGGTTCTTTGCCAGCAGCCTTGTAGGCTTTGTTGACAAAGTATAGTGGCACGATGGTGGCATGATCCAAATTAGGATCTTTTTCGCCAAGGGTGCCTGCACGCAGTCCTGCTCTTTCAGCCATGTCACATATTGCATTTACCATGTCCTGATCATACTCAACATCTACATGGACTTCCGGCGCTCTAAACTGTGCCATGCTTCCATAAGCCCCCGGTCCTGGTGATATGTGATTATAGTCAGAATACATAATAGAATGCGGAGTTGTGACTACTATAGTCTCCGGCTCCAGATCTGCTATTTCCGCCGCAACTGCGCGGTACGATTCTAATGTTTTGGAGATTTTCTGTTCCTCGCCATGTCCTACCTCTTCAACTATGATAGGTGGATGGGGAACCATATATCCAGCAATAATGCTCATATTATCACTTCCTTTACTGATTAATTAGTACATATTATACCACAAAAACAAACCGGCATCCCAGTTATATGAGATGCCGATCCGTTTTTTCTAGTCAGTTAATAATCCCGATTGATTTTACAGTGCTTTAACTGTAAGTTTTCCTGTGTAAGTCTTTCCAGCCTTTACAGTTATCTTCTTACCATTCTTATAAACCTTGCCCTGAAGCTTAGCTCCCTTGGCAACCTTCAATGAAGTGATTATTGAAGTTCCTGTAACCTTCCATGTTGAGTTCTTAGCCATTGTAACTTTGACACTGTTAGCTCCGTTATAATAAGCCTTGTTTACTACATGTCCGAACTGATAGTACTTATCCTCAGTAATAGTTGTATTCTGAGTCTTTCCACCGTTAGTACTGTGCTTGATAGTAGTAGCACTGATCTTACCTGTGATCTTTGCTTTGCTTCCCAGGTTAACTGTAAGCTTTCCAGCCTGTAGTTTGTAACCTGAACCATTGAAGATGTTGCCCTTCAGTGTAGCGTTCTTAACGTTGAGTACTTCTGTAGGATTTCCAGTATTCTTGTCTTTGCCGCTGTATACGTCTTTGTTCTGAAGTCCTAACCAGCCTTTGCTCTCAGTGTATTTTGCATCTGAGAATACCGGTCCGTTTGAACCCATAACGATGCCTGTAGCAGCTGCGTCTTCGTTATCGATGCCCTGATAGATGACTCCGCTCTTGGAGTTTATCTTAGCATTGTTGATGTTCACTTTTGTGCCAGTGAAGCTTGGGCCTGACTTTGCAAGGAATGTTGCATTGCCAGTATTGAATGTAGTTCCGTCTGTTACATTAACTGTAGCGCCGCCCCACATATCGATACCAAACTGTTCTGAATTAACTGTCGTATATTTGTCAGCTACTTCTGAATCTGTGAATGAATATTTGCCATTGACATATTCTGAATCATCTTTGCTGTACTTCTTAGTCTGGATATTTCCCTTTGATGACTTGAAGTTCAGTACATTTGAACCATTTGCGCAGATTACTGCATATGTAGGTACGTTGAATGTTGATCCGTAGAAGTTCTCTGTAGCAGCTCCGATAGCATATGTACCATAGCCGCTGTCCTCTGTCAGATCATTGCCAGTTGTATCCATGCTGATCTTTGTATTGATTGCATTCAATACTACGTTGCTGCCTGAATCTGTTGACAATACGCCCCAATGTTTAGCATAAACGCTGTCATTGTAGTATGTTGCTGTTGAATTGTCGCCCATCAGGTTAGTTGCTCTTGCATTACCAGTGATTCCAAGAACCCATGGAGGTGAAACCATTACATCCTGATCTGCAGTGTTCTTATATCCGCTGTAAAGTGTACCACCATTGACCTTCAATGTGGAGTTCTTTACCAGTGCATCTGCACCACTGTCTACCTGTACAGCACAACGTGCTACGCCTGTAGTCGTGATAGTTGCATTGTTAACGATCATGCTTGCATTGTTGAATGCACTCAATCCTGCGCCCCATGCTACGAAGTCGTTAGTATCACTTCCGTCAGCCTTACTATCCATATTGATGCTGGCGTTGTTGATCTTTGCAACTGTTGTATTGCTTGAATCTGTTCCGTTTACAATGATTCCATTTAAGTTGTCACTTGTTGAATCGATAGCAAGTCCATCAACGACAGTGGTATTACCATTGTCTTTTGTTGTTACAGTACCGCCAACAACTGCATTTCCTAATGATAATGCTCCAGTTTTGCCGATGCTTGTAAGATTACCGTCAACACCACCTGCAGTGATGTAATATCCTATACGATATTTAGCGGAATTCAATTTCAATTTGCCGCTGCTTACAAATACCTTACTGGAATCTGTTGGAGCGAAGTACTGGTCGTATACATATACTTTGCTTCCTGCTGCGATCTTTGCCTTAGCTTCCGCTAAAGTGCAGTCATGGCTTACAGTTGATGCATTCTGTGTTTCTACCCATGTGAATGTCATGCCTGCGTCATAATTTGTATTTCCACTTGCCGTCTTAACAACGTAAGGATCCGATGTCGTTCCTGTTCCGGAAATTCCCGTAACAACTTCTCCGCCACTTGCAACTGCTGCATATGACGCGCTTGAAGAATTGCCTGCTGATGCGTTCAGATACATAATGCTTGGCATACCAAAACCAACAAATGTAACTACAGCCAGAGCAATTATCAAAGCTTCTTTACTTAACTTTTTCAAATTCTCATTCATCTGAAAGATCTCCTCTCAAAAAATAACTATTGATCGCAAACCTGCCGAATAAAGAAAGTGTTACAAATGGCTTGCTGATCAAACTTTCTGTAGCTTTCAGATATACCTCCTTCCAAACAATGCTACATAGAGTAACAACTAATAACACTCTTTAATACAAATATACTTCCGCGCTTTCATCTGGTAAAATCTCAAAATGTAGATGATAATCATAACAAAAAAAGCATAGAGTTGATATTCCCTATGCTTTGGATTGGTTTTTACGTGTTTGTATAAATAATTATTTTTTTGCAAGGTATTTGGCATCATTTATGCAGTGGCTGCATAAGTGTCGCTAACTCTGATCATTAAGTATCTTGATATATTCATCCCTCGCAGCAAATATTTCCTGGCGGAGTTCTTCGCTCCATGGTTCATGTAGCAGCCTGTCCTTGAGTCTATTCAACTTCAAATAGGCTACGATGGTCTTGAATTTTATTTCTATGGTGTCTGCAGTTTCTTTATCGCCGTTGTCTATAGCTTTGACAAAATCATCCGAAACAGCATAAAGCTGATTCAGGGCATCATCCACATCTCCTTCTCCATTATGCATAAATATTCCCAGCTTTGCTGCCACGCGATTCTGTGCTTCAATGATATCGTTCCAGATGCCGGCATAATCATATCCGTCTAGTCCTTTGAAGTATTCGCGCAGAGAATCATTTAGTTTTACCACAAAGTCTTTCTTTTTATCGACCTTGGCACAAAGCACGCCAGTGGCAAATATCTTCTGTATGAACACTGTCTCTCTGGGATCCCTTTCGCTTTCGTTGACCTCCAGCACGAAACCCAGTATGGGCTTGTTAAGCCGGCGCGCCTCGTCATACTCTATTTCCGTAAAGGAAATGCCTGTTTCAGGGTCTATGGAGCCATATCTTCTGCCATATATCCCTATTATCAGGTCTGATTCTGCAAGCTTTCTCAGGCACACTTCTTTGTTGGTCCTGGTGGATGCCTCAAAGTATTCCATGGCCTCGACCTCGCAGCACAAAGCCTCCAGGGTGTTTATAGCAACCTGTCTCATGCCTTTTAGATCTTCATATGTTGAACTCAGGAAAAACTTCATTTCTGCCTCTTCTATCTATTCCCCACATCGAACATAAACGGATCCATCGACCAGTACTCTTCCATTTTGTACTTGATGGCTTCTGTCGATTCAAACTCTGCAATGCCCATATAGTGGTGCTTCTTGTCATCGTTTTCTGAAATGATGTTGCATGCCGCATAGACGCAAAATGCAAAAAACAGCTTATGCTTATGCGCAAGCTTACCCTTTGTCTGAGGAAGTTCCTCGAACTTCTCGTACTCCTTAAGTATCTTGGAACGGCTGGTATGGTTCCCCTCATCCTGTACGATGTCCATCATCACCGCAAAGGTTTCGACCATTTCATCTCGCTGAAGTTGACCATCAGTCAGCTCTTCTATAACGTTGAACATCTGTATATAATCTGACAGCTCATTTTCATAGTACGGTATGGCTGATGCTCTGAGCATATCTGCCATTTCGGCGTATTCACCGCCTGCTTCTGCGGATCCGACCCCTGCAAGCAGTCTCTCTGCAACGCCATCGATTATAGTACGCTCGTTATTGCCATCAAATGCACCGTAGTCTGCACACTCCAATTTAGTATTCCATCCGCAAAGTGCATATCCACCGGTTCCATCAGCTTCCACCGTAAGATATCCCAGAGGATTATATTCTTCGTCTGTTATGAAGTACAATATGACGCAGACGCCCAGCTTGTCCGGCTTAGGTACAAAGGCTCTGCATATCTTTGCTGACCCTTCATATTCCAGAACGCCTGCACTGAATTCCTGCTCCTCATATTTTATTTCCGCATCTATGGACTCATTGTAGAGCTCTGTAAAGAATTCATTCCCCCTTGCGGAGATTGTTTGCATCATTGTCTTGCTGTCTTCGTAAAACATTTCTGGAATCACTTCATGCTCTAACTCATATCTGTTCATCTTCTAATCGTCTCCTTCTGTGTTCAAGTGTCTCGGTGGATTCTTAACCTTTGTCCTTATTTCCTTATCACTGGCATTAAAGATCTCCTCGGCTATATCCTTTGCGGTCTCTGCAAGCCACATAAATGCTGCCGAGCCTTCAGTATAATCAGCTTCAGCATACATATCGATCCTGTCATCCTTGCGCAGAGCATCTACCTGCTTAAAGGCGCCGGTATCACCCTTTGGATAAATGGCAAAGGTATGGCCGCCATGTTGCCTCAGAATAGAGAATGCCGGCACGTCACTAGGCCCATCGGCTATGTAGATCATGTTGCTGAACGGTACGCGTCTTGCATCATCATCCATGCGGCTGTTCACGTCTATGTAATCAAAAACATTGGCACCTTTGTTTATCTCAAAGATAGCACGTGTCTTAGATGTATTATCAACTATATATCCCATCTGGCTTATTTCTGCAGGATATCCGGGATCAACGCCGGAGAGCCTGGAGAGTATCGGTTTTTCGATGAACTCACAGCCCCAGATGCCTTCTACATAATCGCTTATAGCTGAGCCTTCGATCATGGCAGTAAATCCCGTGCTCACGATGTAATGTTCGACATGAATACCGAATCGCTTGTATTTATCACTGGTATCTATGATATCCTTCAGCTTTTTAAAGACATCAGGAACGCCCGGATAAAAAGGTATCTTCTTTCCAAGCTCTTTCAGTGCCTTATTGTCAAGGCCCTTGAATATTCCTTGCTGAGTGCAGGTTATCATGTGATTCAAGTAGATGGTTTCTGGATTAACATGAATTCCCTGCTTTGCATATTCTCTGGTCAGTGAATCCACTTCCGTCCAGAACTCTGCGGCATCGATACCATATTTATCAAAAATCGGGTCCTGCATGTACCCGGGAGTCAGGGTTTTGTCGAAATCCCATATTATCGCTATAGTATTGTGGTCCATATCATACCTCCAATTACTTGTGATTTATCAAATCATCTTTTTTTACGTTACCCATTTCATCATTACGCATAAACTTTCTCGTGAATACTATAACAGCAAGTCCACAGATGAGCACGCATAGATAGAAGCTCAGGCATCTGCTGAGCAGCATGGCAGTTCCTATGAACTTGGATGTGAATATCTTCCTGAACAAAACATAGAACATGCCTTCGCTAGAGCCTACTGCACCCGGTATCGGCAGGAAGTTTATTGAATTGTAGAGAACTGCCTGTATGCAGATTATCTGAAATGCTGAATATCCTGTCAGCCCAAAGCTCTTATAAACTATAAAAGGTATTGTAAACATTGCCAGGATCTGTACGGCAGAGACGAACAAAGTCTTGATGAACAAAGTTCGATTCTGCATGAAGTACTGTGCTCCTTCAGTATAATCCTGTGCGACTGACTCAACTTTTTCTTTTACTACTTCCGCATTGGCACCGCTTATCCATCCAGCTACCTTATTGGCGATCCTTGTGTAAAAATGAATCGCTGTCTTGGAAAACATGGACAGCAGTATTAACAGTACTACCAAAACATTGGCTCCTATACCTATAAGCAGCACATACTTTATGTTACCCATGGCATCTTGAAGCAGGTCCATCTGACTGAAAAATCCAATAAGTGAATATACTACCATTACTGTCTCATAGCTTAACAGCTGGAACAGCAGTGCAAGGGTCGCATGAGATATCTTGACGCCATCCTTGTACATATATACTACCTGCATAGGCTGACCGCCTGTAGATGATGGTGTGATTGCACTGAAAAAGAATCCTACCATTGCATATTTCAAAGTTCTTCTATATGAAAGTTTATATCCAAGCATCTCCAATGCCATGCCTATGCTCTTTCCCTCGCAGGATGCATAGATAACCATAGCAGCAAGTCCCAGAAATATGTATCTGAACCTAACACTTTGCAGTGCATCAGCCATGCCTTGAAGACTGGTCTGCTTGAATACAGTAAAATACGTAAAAAACAGGAGTATCGCAAAAACTCCACCGTTCTTCAGTATCTTCCTTAGCTTGCTTTTACTCATTATACCGCCCCATTGTCGGGCGTCTTTGCCCGGCACCACTTCAATTTTACTAGTAATCATGCAAATAAGCAATGATAATCTGTCTTGTTTGTATTATCTATCTATATCTGCCATGAGCGAGAAATGGTTTTTGTCGAATTTCAATATACCCTCATCTCTCATCTTGCAAAGTTCATTTGACATGGCGCTTCTGTCGACGGAAAGATAGTCGGCAAGCTGCTGTCTGTTGAACGGTATATCAAAGGAAGCGCTGTTGTGTTTAACAGATTCACCGGAAAGGTATGACAATAGTTTTTCCCGCGTAGTTCGCTGCATCATATGTGTCAATTTGGAATTCAGATACAGATTCTTGGATGCCAGTATCGTCAGCAGGTTCTGCGACAGTTTGCTGTGGAACGAACAGGCCGAATTGCATGTCGTCATGATCTTTCCAACGTTTAGAAACAGGACTTCTGAATCAGTGGCGGCCTCCACGCTTACCCCAAGGGCCGCCCCCGGTACACAGGCATAGCTCTCGCCGAAAATATCACCAGGCTCCATTTTTGCCATGATGTTTCGATTTCCCCAGTAGTCTTCTTTTATGACGCTGACACTTCCTGAAATCAGTAATCCTATAGCCTCTAAACTATCGCCAAGGCGCAGTATATACTCATCTTTTCTGTATTTTTTCAAGTCTCCAGCCAGACATCCCATCATCTCTTCGATTTCATCATCGCGGATTCCTTTGAATAGAGGCGACTTGCCAAGTATTGATAAATAATTTGAATCTTTTTTCATCTTTTCCTCGTTTTCGTTGTATATGCAACCGATTTGTTAGATAAATTATATTACTATAAAGGAAATTAAACAAGTATCAAAAACACGTAATAAATAAATAAAAAGGAGATAAATAGTTATGGAAAATATGTTTTGTTTTCAATGCGAGCAGACCGCAGGATGTAAAGGCTGCATGGGAAAAGCCGGAGTATGCGGCAAGCCTGAGGATGTAGCAAAGCTGCAGGATAAGCTAACAGGTGCGCTGATCACTTTGTCAAAAGAAATGAAAGATCATGATGAAAAGACGGATAAGGTAATGCTGGAAGGGCTTTTCACTACTATTACTAACGTCAACTTCAATGCCAAGACTGTTCAGGAGGTCATTGACCATGTACATGCAGTATATCAGGGCACGGACTTCGATATGTATCAGGTCTGGGAAGCCGATGAGGACATCCGCTCTCTCAAATCCCTGATACTGTTTGGACTTCGTGGAATGGCTGCTTACGCATATCACGCAATGGTGCTCGGTTACAGCGAGCGTAAGGTAAACGACTTCTTCTATGAAGGGTTATCTGCTATTGCAACCGAAAACACTATGGACACTTTGCTGCCACTGGTACTGAAAACCGGTGAAGTAAACCTGTCATGCATGGAACTGCTCGACAAGGCCAACACTGAAACTTATGGCACACCTACACCTGTAGAAGTACCTTTGAGCATAGAAAAAGGTCCTTTCATCGTGATCAGCGGTCATGACCTTCTGGATCTGAAGCTACTTCTGGATCAGACAGAGGGCAAAGGGATCAACATCTATACTCACGGTGAGATGCTGCCTGCACACGGCTATCCTGAACTGAAAAAGTACAGCCACCTCAAGGGCAACTTTGGAACCGCATGGCAGAATCAGCAGAAGGAATTTGCTGATATACCTGCTCCAGTGCTATTTACCACTAACTGTCTGATGCCGCCTAAGGCTTCTTATTCAGACAGAGTTTTCACAACAGAAGTTGTATCATACCCTGAGCTTCAGCATATCGGCGCAGATAAGGACTTCACTCCAGTCATCGAAAAAGCGCTCGAGCTTGGCGGATATGGTAAAGACACTGAATTTACCGGCATCAATGGTGGAAATAAGGTCACTACAGGCTTTGCTCATGGCACAGTTTTATCAGTTGCTGATAATGTAGTAGATGCAGTTAAAGCCGGCAAGATCAGCCACTTCTTCCTCGTCGGCGGATGTGATGGTGCAAAACCGGGACGCAACTACTATACTGACTTTGTCAAAGAAACTCCAGATGACTCGATCATCCTGACAGTTGCCTGCGGCAAATACCGCTTCAATGATCTTGACCTTGGCACTATCGAAGGTCTGCCAAGAATCATGGACATGGGACAGTGCAATGACAGCTACAGTGCTGTGAAGGTCGCAATGGCTCTTGCTGAAGCATTTGACTGTGGTGTAAATGATCTGCCGCTTTCTATAGTTCTTTCATGGTACGAGCAGAAAGCCGTCTGTGTTTTGCTTACTCTGCTTCACCTGGGCATCAAAAATATTCTCCTTGGACCAACATTGCCGGCATTTGTATCTCCTAACGTATTGAATTTCTTAGTTGAGAATTACAACATTGCACCTATCGGCACACCTGAGGAAGATTTGAAGAAACTCCTAAACAAATAATTGCTTTTCGAATCTCTTTATTATAGAATATATTCTATGACATCAGAGGAGGAGTAAATTATGGCTTATTCAATACATCAGGATATCAACTGCCCGTACTGTCATCATAAGCAGAACTTTGAGATAATGCAGGTCATTGAACCCGAAAAGAAAGAATCAATAATCGATGGCAGCTTCGGTTGGTTCACCTGCGAAGAATGTGGCAAGAGCGCACGTCTAATATCATCGTTCCTGTATCATGACAAAGAGCAGAAACTAATGATATATCTTGTAACCGGAGAATCCGAAATGGACAAGGATTACGAGAAGAAGAACATGCTCAACATAATCAACAAGTCACCTGACATAGATGACTCCGGCGAATATACCTGCCGCTTTGCTTATGAAATCGATGAAGTCGCTGAAAAGATTATGATATTCGAGGATAGACTAAACGACCGGGTAATCGAACTTCTGAAGCCTATTTACTTTACCAAGGCTCAGGAAGAACTGGAAGACACACGTGTCATGTCCATAAGATATGACAATACCGATGAGAAGCCTGCTTTCAGGCTCATCACCGACAACGACGCTATTGCTACTATGGAATTCTATCGGGACATATATGATGCAGTTGCCGAAAAATACGCAGACGTAGTAAATGTTGCGCCAACAGGCAACTTTGAAAGTGTCAACTATGACTGGGCAATGTCGATAATCAATGAGTGATAGAAAACCCCTTGGCTTAACCAAGGGGTTTTTCATTGTTTTATATGCTGTGCATGTTGATTTATTTGTTGTCTATTTCTTCTTTCCTGCGAATTATTAATATAACTCCTGCAAGCATCGCACATGTAAATCCTAAGAGTGTCCAAAGTTCCACGCAATTTGTGTCGCCCGTATCAGGGCTACCACTATTATTATCTGATGAATTATTATGTTTTTTTCCACTTGTTGTAATTGAGTTTGTAATAGTAAACGTGTCACTAGAATAAGTCGTCGTATAGCCACTAACCTTGCTTACCTCCTGAACAGTATAGGTCTGCTTCTTACCATCCTTTACTGATGGGAGATTATTCCATGTGTATTTCCAGCTGTTTGAGGCATTTAGTGTTATAGCATTACCATATTCATTTCCGTTGCAGTATAATTGAACCTTGATACTCTTAGGACGTTTGTCAGCTTTATTATTTTTGTCATTCCAAACTTTCTTAACCGTCTTGGTAACAGGCTTGTTACTCTCCGAGCCCGAATATGTATTTGTAATTGTGAATGAATCTTCAGAATACGAAGCATCATAGCCTTTCACTATGGATGCCTCCGCTGCTATGTATGAAACCTCGTTTCCTTTACTATCATACTTCGGAAGGTTATTCCACACATATGTCCAGTCGCCATTGCTGTCAGTTTTATCTGCCGTCAAAGTTACAGGCTCTCCATATGCCTTTCCATCTGCGTAAAGCTGTACCTTCACGCTAGTTGGGCGTTTACCGTTCTTATCATTGCCATCATTCCAAACCTTAGTAACTGTCTTGCTGATTGTTAAAGTTGGAGTTACGGGAGTCGTTGAAATAGTATTCGTAATTGTTACTGACTCATCACCATTATCGGTGGCATTAATTTTGCCAACACTTGATTTCCATCCCAAAACGCTCTCTTCAGTTATGATAATTTTTCCTTTAAGCGATGATGGTAATCCCTCGAACGTTCCTTTGTAATCATTTTCCTTTGTCAAAGTCAGCGCATCGATTACTTTCCCATTGTAACTTAAATCAATGGTTATGGCATCTGGTTTAGCTGCATCACCTGACCAAGTTTTGTTAACCTTCAAGTTCCAAGTGGTTCCTTCGCCTTTAATGCTAACTCCACCATTAGTAGCAACTCCACCGCCATAAAGAGATGTATTGTCTGTAATTATTAGTTTAGCATTTGCTATAGCAAGTGCTTTTGAGCCTTCGCTTGCTAAATTCTTCAATGCTACTCCACCTCTAGATTCATTCAGTGCAATTACGCGAGCCCCAGGATTTGTCGAAGAATATCTCGGTTGACTAGTTGCTCCGCCGTTGCTCTGCATCGGGAATCCTCCGTTACCCGCAACGCCGCCATCCTTATACCATTTTGCGACTCCACCACCAACCATGGTGCTGTCCATAGTGGCTGTTGCACCATTATATTTAGTGCCTACTGAAACAAAATCGTCGCCAGCTCCATTACTTGTGTTATCAAATATTGCTGCACCCTCAGTACTGATTACAGTATCTCCTGTAGGGCAGCACCAGTAGCCTCCGCCTAGCTGTTTGGCTGTATTCTTTGTGATCAAAGCATTTGTCATATGTAATACATATGGTAAGCACTCACAATAAATTCCACCACCATGTACTTTAGCGACATTTCCTGTGATGTTTCCTGCATTCAGGTTTACGTTTGTAGCTCCAATAAATATTCCACCACCGCTGTCTGAAGCATAATTATTTGAAACATTTCCACCGTTCATTGTGAATGTTGTATTATACGTTTTCCCCAATGTATGCCCATCATCCACACAGATTCCACCGCCTTGTCCACCTGCAGCACTCACCGAATTTCCTGTTATAGTTCCGCCATTCATTATAAGTTCGGCATTATCACGTACTTCTACAGCTCCTGTGGGTGTTACTTGTCCAACTGTTTCCTTACTTGTATTATTGGAAATCGTTCCACTATCGATTATAGCTGTTGCTTTTTTATTGCCATCTGTTGAGTATAGATATATTGCGCTTCCCTGTACTCCAGTATTATCAGCAATTATTCCACCTGTCATGTGAAATGTGCCATCCTTATAAACCATTATGCCCGAAGATGAATTTATATCACTGGACTTATTGTTATCAATGGTTCCACCACTCATGTTCATATTACCACCATCAGAAACGCATACAGTTCCAATATATTGATTAGAAACATTAACATTGGTAATCTCACCATTTTTCAGGTTGAAAGTTCCAAATACAGCAACGGCCGGAACATTTCCATTCATCTTGTTTTTAGCATCAACTTTCAACCCACCATCTATAGTAAGTGTGGCGCCGTTAGCTACAGTGAATATGCTTCCCGAAAAAGTTTTAGTTGTATCTACTACGATTTTGTTATTTCCATCTGCTTTAATTGTAACATTCTTTCCTTTAGGTACAGTAACAGCATTTGAGAGTTTAACATTCTTTTTTATTGTAATAGTATCTCCATTACTGGAATTGTTGATTGCTTCTTGGAGTGTAGGCCCTCCACTGTAAATCGAATCGGCGGCATCTGTTTCTCCGCTGAGCCATGTTACTTTCGTATTGCTGTTAAACGGTTCTTCTCCAAGAGTAACGAACATTTTACTAGCATCTATTGTAACGTCCTCAAGGTGATCACAGTAGTAGAACGCATATTTATTGACGTTCTCTATTCCGGAACCTATAGTAACCGTTTTTAACTGAGTCCAGTTCGCATATTTTGTTCCAAAGGCCCATGCTCCTATTTCTTTTACGCTATCAGGGATAGTCAAAGACTCTCCAAGTTTGCAATAATAGAATGCATGATCACCAATAGTTTCCAGTCCGTCAGGCAATTTACCTATATCCGTAATATACCAGGCACATGAGAATGCAGATGCTTTAATGTCTTTCAAATTTGGTCCAAATGATATAGTTTTAAGGCCTGTACATTTGTAAAATGCATATGAGTTGATTGTTACTGCACTTGTAAAGTCAACTTTAGTAATAGCCGACTGCGTAAACGCTTCGGACCCAAATGTTGTTACCTCACCAGTAAAACTTGCATCAGTTAAATCCTTGCAAAGCTTAAACGCACCGTTTCCTATTGTAGTGATTCTTCCGTTTGTTATCACTGATTTTAAGCTATTGCAGTTATAAAACATCATATTACCTATTTTAGTAGTTGCCTTAGGCAAAATGATTGACTCTAACGCAGTATCCTCGCTGAATGTTGAATCCCCATCAATAGATAGCTTCTCTGGTAGGTCGATACTCTTCAAGGCTTTAAGTCCACTGAACACTCCGTTATCTGAAATGCTTGTCAATGAATCTGGCAAATTGATGGTAGTAAGACTACTATCTCCATATGTCATAATATTAGTTGTAATTTTTTCAACACCCTCTTCAAAAGTCAATGTTTCCAAACTTGTATTATACGAAAGTTTACCATCAAATACTTTGACACTTCCTGGAATCGTCAATTCCTTCAAAGATGACCACTCATAAATGTCGCCTGTAAATGATGACAACGTCTTCGGGAACACTATTTTTGTTATATGCGTATTAGTACTTTTCTCTCTATCGATTGCGAAACCTGTAACGGTATATTCCTTTCCCTCATCACTCTTAACAGTCGCAGGAATTACCAGTACGTTATTTGCGTCGCCTTTTGCTTCGGCCGCTACCTTTGTGACTATAGCACTGCCGCTACTCCAATCATATGTAACCCCATCAATAATTGTGGTTGTCTGCTTAACAGTAGTTGTTGTATCTGAATTACTCGCAGTTGATTCACTTTTGCTGCTATTAGTTGTTTCGTTTTCAGTATTTGCTCCCCCAGTGTTGTCCTTACTTGTCTCATTGGTAGTTGTCTGTACCGCAGCGTCTGTACTGTTCGTTGTTTGCGTTGTTGTATCAGTTGCCTGCGTTGTTGTATCAGTTGCTTGGGTTGTTGTGCCTGTATCCTGATCACCAGAAGCAAAAATAGCTCCAGAACTGCCAAATGTATAAGTGCCTATTACTGCAATGGCCAATAGCAAAACTACCAATTTCTTTTTCATGATCTTCTCCTTAATCTTCGCAATTAATAAATAAAAATGCATCCTAACTTACCTTTAGAAAGTGGATGCATTAAAAACTCAAAATTATGTCTAGTTGCTAAACGAAACCTAATAACAACTCACTACATTCACACAAAGTTTTTATACCATAGTTCAGTTATGGTATAGTTACTTTGGACTAATGTCAGCACTTATTTTTATCAGAGTTTAAACACATTTCAGTTTTTGTTATAGTAATGGTAACACAATGCAACGAATGGATTAACTCCTTATTTCTTTACTGATAATTTAAAAATAGCCTTGGCATTAAACCAGGGCTATCAAAATTATTAATTTGCTTACAGCTTTTCATATTCTTCATCGGTCACCGGCTCCAGCCATTCATTGGATGCACCAGCTGCAGGTACTGCTATGGCTACGTGAGCAAACCAGCTGTCCTTTGCGGCACCGTGCCAGTGTTCTACTTCAGGAGGTATGTTTACTACATCTCCTGCGTGAAGTTCCTGCGCAGGTTTTCCCTTCTCCTGATACCATCCACGGCCGCTGGTCACCAGCAGTATCTGTCCACCCATGTGATGGATATGCCAGTTATTGCGGCACCCTGGCTCAAAGGTCACGTTTGCTGTGAAAACGCCCTCCGTCGTTAATGGCGCCAAATAGCTCTGTCCTGTAAAGTATTCCGCAAATGCATCGTTCTTTTCTCCCAGCGGAAAGACTCCGTTTTTTGATACGTCGCTCATTTTTATTCCTCCTTCAAATTTTTGATCTCACGGATAAGATAATCAATCTTATCAATTTCCTGTTGTTGCTCATGCATGTCACATATCATTCTGCATCTTAGTTTTCTCAGCATGCGTACCTGCTCTTCTTCGCGTTCCGTCAAAAATCGCTTTACCTCTTCGCGTTCCAGTCCAGCCTTCAGAAGTGAATGTATCAATGCCACACGATGCAAATCATCCTCGCTATATTCTCCTGCAGCAGGCAAGAGTCCAGCCTCAGAATAGTATTTCAATTCATTCTCATCTATGCAACAGCAATTTCCAATGTCCTTGCAATTCATATTACTTACCTCATAAAAATATAAGTAGCAGCCGGTTTTCTCCAACTACCACTTATATAATATCTTATCCGTGAAATATGTCTAATACTTAGTTATCATGATTTTCTATGCTTAAAAAGCATTTAATGAACTCGATGAACTTTGTTGTAGCAAGTCCATATGGCTGATGGCGCTTCCATGCCAGCACAGTTGTCGAATCCAGCTCTGGCGATAAAGGCCGAAACACCACCTTTTCATTATCAAGGAAAGGCATAGATCCCTCCAGCGTCACCGACACTCCCAGACCCTGACTCGCCATGATTGCCATGTTAGTAGTCATGTTCCCCGTAAATGCTATGTTAAGATCATCGTACCTGTCGCCAAACCAATTAACTATCTGACCATGAACACCCGGCCTATGTGGTAACATCACAGGTTGTGCCAATAGATCTTCAGGAGTTACATATTCTTTTTTCGCAAGAGGATTATCCGGCTTCATAAACACTCCGAATCGTTCTTTAGAAGGAAGTCGAATAAAGTCAAACTGTGATATATCCACAGGCTCAAGAAGTATTCCAAGATCAGTTATTCCTTCCTGCATCCTTTCGATTACCTGATCTGCCCCAGCAGTGTATATATCAAAACTTACTAACGGATATTTTTCCTTAAATGCCCTAAATATGTCCGGGAACAACTGTACTGCAGTAAGTTCTCCGCTTCCTATAGCTACCACACCATCGATAAGTTCTTCATGCTCGATAAGTTCACGCTCGGTTTTATCAACTAGTTGCAAAATGTCCTCAGCCCTGCGTCTAAGCAAAACTCCTTCGTTAGTCAATGTCAGGCGTCTACTTCCCCGCTCGAACAATGTTACACCCAGTTCCTCTTCCATCTGGGCTATCTGTCTGCTTAACGTTGGTTGAGTTATGTGAAGTACTTCGGCTGCCTTTGTTATATTCTCTTCTCTTGCCACGGTCAAAAAGTACTTCAAAACTCTTATTTCCATGTTTTTCTCCTTCCTAAACAAAAGCGGCGCAGATGTCTTGTCCTGCGTCGCTATTTGATCAATGTTTAAACTTTCCTGTTACGGAACCACTAGCAATTACTTTGCCTTTAATTGCTTTTTTAAACTTAGTCAGCGAATACCCTTTGCTAAGATTCACTTTGCATTTCAAGGCGTAAACTTTGATGACATAAGTATGAGTACTCGGAGGATCCGGACCAAGATAACCATTTTTGCCATATCCATTTTTTCCTTGGATCATGGATACAGTATTACTGGCTCCCGCTTTCAGCGAGCTGGTTTTTTTGATGTTAACGGCGGTCCAGTGTACAAAGGAAGCAGGATTATAATTCTTATCATACATATATACTGCGATATACTTGGTATCCGCCGGCAGATTGCTGAATTTCAGCGGTAATGACTTATTCCCGCCACTGTAGCTATATACTTTTTGAATATACCCATTCCTAATGCCACTGCTTGTCACTTTCAGCGTTGTTGATCCAAACGCTGTCAAAGGTAAACAAGTCAATAGCATGCATGTTACAATTAAACATGCTACGAGCTTCCTTTTCATAGTGATTACCTCTATTTGAACTCTTTTCCTGTTAACAGCTGGAATGCTTCTTTATACTTCTCGATAGTCTTGTCTATGACTTCCTGCGGCAGCAGATAGTCACTATCCGGATTGGCTTTTAACCAGTCTCTTACAAACTGCTTGTCGTAGGAAGGCTGTGACTGTCCAGGCTTATAACCCTCTAATGGCCAGAATCTTGAACTGTCCGGAGTCAACATCTCGTCGCCAAGAACTACCTCGCCATTCTCATCAAGGCCAAACTCGAACTTTGTATCGGCGATGATTATGCCTCTGCTCAAAGCATACTCTGCACACTTCTTATAAATAGCGATCGTATAATCTCTGATCTTTGTAGCATATTCCTTTCCTCTGCCAGGATATTCTTTTTCTATAACATCTATGCTCTTCTCGTATGAAATGTTCTCATCGTGGTCACCAATTTCTGCCTTTGTACTCGGAGTAAAAATAGGCTCTGGCAATTTATCTGATTCCTTCAAGCCTTCAGGAAGCTTGATTCCGCAAACCACTCCTGATTCCTTGTAGCTTTCCCAGCCGCTTCCTGTAATATATCCGCGAACGATGCATTCTACAGGCAGCATCTCCAGTTTCTGGCACTTCATGCTGTTTCCGGTGAACTCAGGTTTACGGAAAAACTCAGGCATGTCAGCAGTGTCTACTGAAAGCATATGGTTATGAACGATATCTTTTGTAAAATCAAACCAGAACTTTGACATCTGTGTGAGTATTGCACCTTTGTCAACTATCTCGTTCTTCAAAATATGGTCAAATGCCGATATCCTGTTGGTTGCAACCATTATCAAACTATCGCCGGCATCATATATTTCGCGTACTTTACCTTCTTTAATAGGTGTGTATTCTTTCATTTTTTAACCTCCACAAATAGAAATTGCAAATCATTAACAACAAATATTTTATCACTTTGATCAGCGTTATACTACTATTATTTTTAATCCTGCAGGCCTTTTGCTCTTGATTCTGTAATAACGAAACTACCCATTGCCGTTGCACAGATATCGCTACCGGCATCGCTCAGAACTTTGCCCGTGACACGTATCATTCTCCTGCCTATATGATTGTACTCAACGCGGATTATATAATAGTCACTGGTCATAGCTTTTAGAAAGCTGACCGACAAATCTGCGGTAGATACAAATTTCTGTGATATGGCCACAGCTCCTACTCCCATTCCTGTATCCAGCAGGCTGCAGATCGCACCTCCATGTATGCCACCATATGGATTCAGACACCATTCCTCCACTTTAAACCCAAAATCTATATAGCCCTCTTCTCTGCTGCAATCTATAAGCTGCAGATTCAATATGGCATTGAATCGTTCAGGCTGATTGTCCCTCATATCCAGTATTTCCTGAATACTGTTCGCAAATTCATTATCCTTCATATTTTCACTCCTCAAGGAACTAATTATAGCATAAATCGATGGCAATTCAAATATGAATCGGCCGCCAAAAAACATAATTTAAATGTCTGTATTTTATTGCTGTACAGTGTTAAAGGGTTTATAATTAACTATACGATTTTTTAAATTCGTTCAGCTATAATGAGGGGGATATTAATATGAGAGCAAAGAAAATCGTACTGTCGACAATAATGATAGTATTTACCATCCTTTTATTCACGGCCTGCGGAAGTTCGGATTCAGCTTCCAGTAGAGCCAGCGATGCACAGGCCGCTATGATCAAAAGTTATGATCAGGATTCTTCGGCTTTGCAATTCAGCAAATCGAAGTGGAAATATGATAAAACTAACAATGTTTATTACAGAATCAAAATTGCCTATTGTTCTAAGCCGGCAACGACAACTTATGAAACCATGGGGATCTATGTTCCCGGAAAATATATGACTGGTAAAAAGAACAGCGACGGCACTTATACCTGCACTTTGAACAAGGATAATAAAATCAAGGGATATACTGCTGAAACGGCACCTATTGTATTCCCAGTCAATACTCCAGGTTATGCCTCTCAATCGGCGCCGACCTCTTACAGCTATAGTGACGTCAGCACGTATATCAAAGCAGGCTACATATATGTATGGGCAGGAATACGCGGGCGTGACATCAGCAGCAGCAAATATTCCGGTGCAGCACCATGGGGTGTTACTGATTTGAAGGCCGCTATCAGGTATTACAGGTTCAACTCTTCCAAGCTTCCTGGTGACACTGACCGTATATTCACATTCGGACATAGCGGCGGCGGTGCGCAGAGCGCGGTTACCGGAGCGTCTGGTGACAGTTCCAAATACTTTGATTATCTGACAGCAATCGGATCGGCAATGTACGATAAGAACAAGAAGTATATTTCCGATGCCATCTGCGGTGCTATGTGCTGGTGCCCAATCACAGCTCTGGATCAGGCAGATGAAGCCTACGAGTGGAATATGGGGCAGTTTGCATCCAGTGGAACCAGGGCAAGCAGTAAATGGACAAGTCTTTTCTCCAAGGATCTTGCAAAGGAATACGCATCGTACATCAACGATTTACAATTGAAAGACAGCGACGGTAATACTCTGTCCCTTGAAAAGAGTGACAGCGGTATCTACCTCTCAGGAAGCTATTATGACTATATGCTTGGTGTGGTTCAAAAATCACTTAATAACTTCCTCACTGATACAGACTTTCCTTATACCGCAACTGCATCTCAAACTAATGCCGGAATGACTTCAGGCAGTTCGTCCAGCAGCGGTATAAAAGGCGGCGGATTATCTGGCGGATCGCTTCCAAGCGGTACTATGAGAGGTACCGTCAGTTCAAGCAGTTCTGGCAGTGCCGATGGCAACACCTATAATACTGCTGCAGCATATATAAAGCACCTTAACTCAGATTGTACCTGGTTGAAATACAATAAGTCCAAGAACACCGTTACTGTTACAAATCTTAAGGGCTTTATACAGCTTTGTAAATCGCCATCAAAGGATGTAGGTGCCTTTGACAGTCTCTCAAGGTCACAGGCAGAAAACAGCGTATTTGGTACACTGGATCAGGGCGCACTTCACTTTGACTCCAAGATGGCAAAGCTAATAGCCGAAAACAAGGATAAATATGCCAAGAAGAGCGGTTGGAAATCTTCGTACGTAAACGCATATAAGAAGGATCTAACATATAAAGATTCAGAAGGCAAGAGTATTGCATACCGTGTAAATATGTACAATCCAATGTACTATCTTTGTGACTACTACAAAGGGAACAACACTTCAACTCTGGCAAAATACTGGAGGATAAATACAGGCATAGAACAAGGGGATACTGCACTTACAACTGAAACAAACCTTGCTCTGGCTTTGAAACAGAAGGATGATGTCAAAAGTGTAAGCCTCACCACCGTGTGGGCACAAGGTCACACGCAGGCCGAGCGCACCGGCTCCGCTGACGCCAACTTCATCAAGTGGATAAACAAATGCCTGGCAGATTAATAAAATCAGAGGAGCTGTTAATCACAGCTCCTCTTTTATTACAGGCACGTCATGTCTTTAATATTGATTTCATTGCCCTTTTCAAGGACAGTGTTTTCACTGCCGCAGTACGGACATACTCGACCGTGTTCAACGGTGCCATAGGTTTTTCCGCAATCATTGCACAAAGTCACAGCTGGCAAAACCTCGATTTCCATCTTACATCCATCAAGAAGTTCTGATTTCGAAGCTGCCCATTTCCAGCAATCAAGCAGATAGTAATCCACGATTCCAGAAACCTCTCCAAGCTCCATCGTTACGGAAGATATCTTATTAACGCCGTTATCTGAAGCCGCCTGCTCAAGCCGCTTTACTATTTGAACGACTATTCCCATCTCATGCATGGCTATTTCTCCTTCTTGCCAAAGGTGATTTTTGCCTGACGCTTGATCATATACGGAAGTATCGACTTCATCTTATCCTCTGACCTGACCATCTTACTGCATTCCGGCCGGTCACGATAAAGCTTGATGGCATCGAATTCACACTTTGTCGTACAAACTCCACAGCCGATGCACTTGTTCTGGTCGACTATTGATGCTCCGCAGCCCAGGCAGCGGGCAGTCTCAGTCTTGACCTGTTCCTCCGTCAAAGGAAGTTTAGAATCTCTGAAGGAAGTGATGTGATCTATGGTCTCATCTCTTGCCGGTATCTGGCGTGATGAATTGTCGTAGGTCTTAACGTCGATGTTATCTTTATCAAGCTCGATAAACTGATTGCGGTTTCTCCCTATAGTCAGGCTACTGTGCGGCTGAACGAATCTGTGGATGGATATTGCTCCCTCTTTGCCGGCAGCGATGGCATCTATGGCAAACTTTGTGCCTGTCACAACGTCTCCGCCAACAAAGATGTCCTGTTCAGCGGTCTGATATGTCAAAGCATCCGCCATGGCTCTTCCATGTCTATCGATCTCTACTGCAGAGTCTTTTAGCATGTCTCCCCAAACCGTTTTCTGTCCAATGCTGAAATATACATGATCTGCAGGCACTGTAATGGTATCCTCCTCATCATACTTCGGGCTGAAGCGATGCTCAGCATCAAATACCGACACGCACTTCTTAAGCACAACAGATTTACCATGCCCGTTCTCGGTGAGCAACTTTTTGATTCCCCATCCGCAGTCGATTTTGATATTTTCCTCGGTTGCTTCTGTTATTTCTTCCTCTGAGGCCGGCATTTCATCAGGCTGCTCAAGGCAATACATATTGACCTCCGAAGCGCCCATTCGTTTGCTGGTTCTTGCAACATCCATGGCAACATTTCCACCGCCGATGACGACTACCCTGCCGTCTACTTTGTCAATTACACCCTCTCTGACATCATGAAGGAACTCTACCGCGCTAGCAGCATTGTCAGCATCTGCTCCGTCTACAGGAGGCATTTGTCCACCCTGACATCCTATGGCAATATAGAACGCCTTGTAACCATCTACACGCAGCTGCTCAAGGGTAATATCTTTTCCTATATCTACCCCGCATTGGATTTCAACGCCCATTTCACGGATAATATCGATCTCAGCTGCTACTACATCCTTCTCAAGCTTATATGAAGGGATTCCGTATACCAGCATTCCACCCGGAAGCTGATTTTTCTCAAATACAGTTGGCTTATATCCCATTTCTGCCAGATAATATGCACAGCTCAAACCTGCAGGGCCGCCGCCTATTATGGCTATCTTCTCCTGGAACGGCCCCCTGTTGGAGGGCTGAACTACCGGAGGTATGTATCTGGTCTCAGCATCAATATCCCTTTGGGCGATGAATTTCTTAACCTCATCTATCGCTACGGCTTCATCTATAGTCCTGCGTGTGCATGCCTCTTCACAAAGCTTATTGCATACTCTGCCGCAAACTGCCGGGAATGGATTTTTCTTTTTGATCAAAGCAAGGGCTTCATTGTATTTCCCCTGAGATGCCATATTGAGATATCCCTGTATGGCGATGTGCGCAGGGCACGCAGTTTTACAAGGAGACGTTCCCGTATCGTAACAGTTGATTCTGTTATTATCGCGGTAATCCTCGTCCCACTTTTCCGGTCCCCATTTGATTCTATCCGGAAGCTCATGCTTAGGGTATTTTATCGTTCCCTCCCCGGTGCAAAGCTTTTGCCCCAGCTTGACAGCTCCAGAAGGGCAATACTCTACGCATCTGCCGCATGCCACGCAATCCTCTGGCGTAACTTCAGCAACATAGGCCGATCTCGACATGTTCGGTGTATTGAAAAGCTGCGATGTCCTCAAAGCATAGCAAACGTTCACATTACAGTTGCATATAGCAAATATCTTATTCTCTCCATCTATATTCGTGATCTGGTGGACAAAGCCATTTTCTTCCGCCCGCTTTAGTATTTCCATTACTCCATCGTAGTCGACATAGTGGCCCCTGTGTGTTTCAACCAGATAGTCGGCCATGTCGCCCACGCCTATGCACCAATCCTCCGGATCATCGGCACAGCCTTCTTCGAACATACGGCGTGACAGCCTGCATGAACAAGGGCTGGCGGCATATTTGCCTTCATATTTCTTCAGCCAATGGGAGATGTGTTCAACATCGGCTGTAATGTTCTCCGCCTCTATGGCTTTTTCTACTGGTATGACGTGCATGCCTATGCCTGCGCCTCCTGGAGGAACCATAGGCGTCACCTTTTCCAAAGGAAGTCTCGACATGCGTTCAAAGAATCTTGCCAGTTCAGGATGTTCCTCAAGCTGCTTCTGGTTCATGTTAGTGAACTCAGCACTTCCCGGGACAAACATTGGAAGTATGTACTGCTTTACATGCTCCGGATTTTCCCAGTTATATTCGATCACTCCTGCAACAGCCATATCATACATGACCTGTTCAAGATGCTCAGGGTCCTTGCCAGTTGCCTTAGCTAGCTGATCAAGGGTCATCGGCTTTCTTACCTTCATTACATCAGCTATGTCAGCCATTTCATCTGTCATTATGCAGTCCAGCCCGAAATATTCAGGATCGTCCACCGTCACCTTATGACCGATACGGTCCGTTATCTTCTGTCCTATCTTAATTATCTTTTCACGCGGTTCTTTCCTGTCACTCATTTTTCTACCTCCTGATTTTTCCAATCAGCTACCTGCGTTCTGAGCCATCCTGCCCACTCTTCTATACCTTCACCTGATTTTGCGCAGATCGGAATGATCTTTGCTGCAGGATTTCTCATCATTATGTTCTTCCTGCATTTAGCCATATCAAAGTCAAAGTATGGCATAACGTCTATCTTGTTTATCAGCACTACATCGCAAATAGAAAACATCAAAGGATACTTCAGGGGTTTATCATCACCTTCAGGTACCGACAGTATCATGGCATTTTTGGATGCCCCTGTATCGAATTCCGCCGGGCACACCAGATTTCCTACGTTTTCCAGAATGGCAAGGTCCAAACCCGAAGTTCCAAGCTCGTCCATACCCTGCCTTGTCATCTCTGCATCCAGATGGCACATGCCTCCAGTATGAAGCTGTATCACCGCGGTACCTGTATCTGAAATGGTTTTAGCATCTACATCTGAATCTATGTCCGCTTCCATTACTCCGATCTTCAAATCATCCTTCAATGCTTCAATCGTTCTGGTAAGAGTCGTCGTCTTGCCTGAACCAGGCGAGGACATAAGATTCAATAGGAATGTTCCCTTGGATCTAAGCTGCTTGCGAAGCATATCTGCTCTTTTATCATTGTCTGCGAATACACTTTCCTTGATTTCAATCACTTTATAATTATCCATTCTGCCTGCCACTCCTTTGATTATTATATGTGGTTATACCAGATTATGTTACAATTTTAACATTACAATATACTTATGTCAAACAAATCTATAACATTGTCTAAATTTTAAGCATTTTTTAATATTGATTAATGAAATTCGTTGTGCTACAATCTAATTAAATCGTGGTATGACCACGAACCAGAAAGGAATGGTAAGCAATGGAATTCAAGAGAATCACTTCACCAAGCCTGAAAAAGCTGTTCGTTCAGCAGCTGCAGGACATGATACTGTCAGAGCAGCTGCCTATAGGTTCTAAACTTCCACCGGAACGTGAACTGGCGGAGACCATGCATGTAAGCCGTGCAGTAGTAAATGGTGGAATAGCAGAACTGGCAAAGCAGGGATTTTTGGAAGTCAGACCTCGTCAGGGTACCTTTGTCGCCGATTACAGACGAGAGGGCAATATAAGCACATTGGTTGCTATCATGGAATATCAGGGATCTTCTCTTGGTAAGGATGAAATACGTTCCATACTTGAGATACGCTGGGGTCTGGAGCACCTGGCTATCAAAAAGGCTGTTGAAAGTGCCAGCGATGACGATATCGCAGATCTTGGCAAACTTCTGGAGGCTTTGTCAATAGCAGGAACACCAGAAGATGCCGCAGCTGCCGCATTCGCTTATCAACGCAGATTATCTTTTATCGGAGGCAACAGTGTTCTCCCTTTGATATACAGTTCATTCAAAGCACCTGTAATCACTTTGTGGATCAGATTCTGCAGGCTCTACAGCATACAGGCGCTATACAACAATACCAAAGAGTTATACAGTTACATTGCGCGGCGTGACCTTGATGGTGCGCTTAAATGGGTCGACAAGTATCTGAGTGAGGCCATTGAAGGCACACAACAGATATATGTAGAGAAATAAATTTATCAGTTATTATCAACGAGAAAGAGGTGTACGCTATGTTATTCCAAGTTTACGGTGATTTGTCCGCATATCAGTTCCTCGGTTGGATCATGGTATTTGCCGGGCTTATAATCGCCAACGAAATAGCACGCCGTTCCAAGTTTGGAGGCATATTATTCTTTGTAATAATTCCTCTGGCGTTAACGGCATACTTCATTGCGATCTACGTTTCAGCCGCTTCAGGTGCAAAATGGGCGCTAAACAATGATACGTACGTTCACATGACAAGCTGGTTCCATTACGCTAAGCTTTATGCAGCTACTGCAGGGTGCTTGGGCTTCATGATGCTGAAGTACAAGTGGGGACCAGGAAAACTGGATTGGTTCAAGCCTTTCCCATTCATAATAGTTGCAATCAACATCTTGATTGCAGTATGCAGTGACTTTGAAAATGCCATCATGGGTATGAAGGCGCTGGCAGATACGGGTAGTGCCTGGTGGCTTTCATCAGAAGGTGTATGGCTATACGGCGGATGGTGGAACGTTCTCAACGGCATTGCAGGAATTCTGAATATCTTCTGTATGACCGGCTGGTGGGGAATCTATTCCTCCAAGAAGAAAGATGACATGCTATGGCCTGATATGACATGGCTGTTCATACTGGCATATGATATTTGGAACTTCGAGTACACTTACCTGAACCTTCCAACACATTCATGGTACTGCGGCATCGCACTGCTACTTGCTCCGACGTTTGCTGCAGCATTCTGGAACAAAGGCGGATGGATCCAGAACCGTGCCAATACCCTGGCTATCTGGTGCATGTTCGCACAGGTATTCCCACTTTTCCAGGACGACAGTATTTTCTCTGTGATCCCAAGCATGTATGCTGACGGTTACATGAAAACTGCTGTTCATCCAACTAATGTAGACCCAACTGCTATGGGAGTAATCGCAGTTCTGTCTATTGTTACAAACATCGTTGTACTTTCAATCATAATCAAACGTTCTAAAGAGCAAAAGAAGAACCCGTACAGAAACGAGATCTTCGTTGGAACAAAGGATTACGAGGAAGCTATGTCGAGAGCAGAAATCCAAGGTTAGTATTATTATTTACTAAAAAATCTCCGGCCGTCTGGTCGGAGATTTTTATTGTTACACAATCAGTTTCATCAAAGTCTGGAACATTGCATCGGGTTCTATTGGCTTAGATAAATGTGCATTCATGCCAGCTTCTTTGCTTTTTTTGATATCGTCATCAAAGGCATTAGCCGTAATAGCCACGATTGGTATGGCCTTTGAATCTTCTCTATCTAATTCCCGTATCGCCCTCGTTGCTTCATAACCATTCATGACTGGCATTCTTATATCCATGAATATCACATCGTAGTAGCCTTCCGCAGACTTTTCAAACATTCGCACTCCCTCTTCGCCATTATTTGCGATTTCTAAATGCATGCCTTTTTCCTCTAAAACCGCCTTTGCAATTTCCTGATTAAGCATATTGTCCTCGCAAAGAAGTACTATTTTGCCAGCAAGCTGTTTGATATCAACGTTGTCCATTTCATGGCTTTCCGTATTGCTTGCGTCAGCGGCTTCATAGAAATGCATTTTTATTGTAAATGTTGTTCCTTTGTTCTTTTCGCTTTGAACATCTATTGTTCCGCCTGACAGTTCTACCAGCTGCTTGACTATGGCAAGTCCAAGCCCCGTACCAGAAGCCTCATAGCCTGCACGCTTTTCCTGTGCAAACGGTTCGTACAAGTGAGGTAAAAACTCTTTATCAATCCCTATGCCGTTATCCTTAATGCTAACTATAGTGTCATGAGAATTGGAATCGCCAGACTTATTATCAATACTGATTTCAACTTTTCCGCCTTCAGGCGTGTATTTGACAGCATTCGTAAGCAAGTTCAGAAGAATCTTCTGCTGATTGAGCTTGTCTGCATATATATATCGTTCTACATATTTAGAATCGTCAAAAACCAGTTCGATGTTCCTCTTATCAGCATCTGTACGCACCGCATCCATTACTGACTCAATTATATCAACATCTCGAACAGGCTCCAAATGCTGCTCAAACTTGCTGCTGCCAATTTTAGACAGCGTAAGCGTATCATCTATCATGTCATGCAATAACAGCCCTGAGGTTTGTATTTTATTCAAATAAGCTCTAATTTCAGGCGAAGTTTCATGCTTTGCTGCCAAATCTGAAAATCCAATTATGGCATTGAGCGGGGTTCGCATGTCATGACTGATCGTTGAGAAGAATTCATTCTTTTCTTCAGCATTTTTCTCAATTGCGGCAAGTTCAATTTCCTTATGATCCGTTTCAGCTTTCTTTGCATCTACTTCTTCCTTCTCTTTCTGCCGACGTCGAAGCATTAGTATCATAAATATCAAAGCCAATACAAGTACTATCATCAATATTGCAAAAACAGCTATCCAAACTGCAGGTATTCTTCCAATAAACGTTTTCAATCCGCTTTCCTGCATAGTATCATTAGTTACAATACCTTCAAAGCTGTAAGAACAATTGTAGATTCCTTTATTGATTATTGAATCCAATGCCAGGTTATCATATGCAACCGCACCACAAAGATCGAGTGACAATGACTGCATCTGCGATACACTATAAGCAGATGATGTCGTCTGATTCATAAGCCATGTAGATGTTGGAAGGCCTGTGATAATAGCGTCTACTTTCTTTTTTTTCAAAGCATCAAAGCACTTAGTCGCATTGTCATATCCCTTTAACTTAGCATTGGCAGCATATTCATTTGCACTGTTTTTTACCGCTTCAAGTGATCGGCTTTTAACCGCAATAGTTTTAATATCGCGGGTATCAGTACCTGACCGGGTTATCATAACTGTGCCAACAGAGGCGTAGTCGTTCGTAACACTTAACCCATCATTATGCGCAGATATAAGTCCATCACTGTACATTCCAATAATGTCAGCTTTTCCGCTCACTACAGCCTTTATGGCATTCTTATGACTGCTGTAGCATACATACTTAAACTTCAATCCTGTGGCAGATGCAAGCTTGCTATAGTAATCTGGCAATATACCCTTATTTTTTCCGTTTATTGTCTTTGAATAGTAAGGCTCATCGTCATCCAATACCGCCACCTTTATTGTCGAATGGTCCGCAATATATTTTTGCTCCGCTTTGGTAAACGATATCTGAGTTTCACTGGACTGCATAAGGTACTTGTTTCTAAGATCAGACTCATAATATGGATTCTGTTCCAATATCCCGGCCATTGCTTCATCTACCTGGTTTTTCAATGCCAGGTTGTTTCTATTAAAAGCATAGTAATATGATGTCGGTGAAAACCTGAAGATTGTTTTATAGCCTTTCATATATTCAGCGCCTATAACAATTCCATCTACATCTCCTGAATTTAAGGCTTTTAATGAATCACTAAGATTACTATAACTTTTTTCAGAGCACTTCAACCCATGTTCATTACGCCATTTATCAAATATTTTTCTAACTGCACTAGTAAATGTGCCGATTTTCATATTTGACAGCTCACCTATGTCTCCATAGTCGTACTTATTGTTGTTGTTTTTAACGATAACAGAACAGCTTACGTTACCCTGCTCATATTCACTATAGTAGTACTTATTAGCACGTTCAGTAGTTCTAATCAAATCGCCTAACATATCCACCTTGCCAGTTGATAAATATGAAATCACATTGTCACTCGGATCTATAGGAACTATTTTGACCTTAAATCCGGCCTGCTGAGCTATATTCTCTGTGTATTCAACATCAATACCACGCCATACACCTTTTGAATCCTCGTAAACGTATCCTGGAGACTCAACGAGTCCTACCTTGACAGTTTTCACATTATTGGAGCTTTTGGTGTACGCAAAAACCGGCATACAAATACAGGTAACTGCAAAAATTACCATCAGCAAAATGCATGCCAGCGATTTAATCTTCCTTCTCATTGATTATGCCTCAACTTCCCAAGTTAGTGTCTGATACTATAAATTATTCTATTCACACTACATAAGTTCAGTATAGCATTATACTTGATTCATTACAATAATATCAATGCCCTGCTTTCTGAAAAGCAGGGCATTATGCTTACTGTATGTTGTTCAGTTTTTTTGTGCCAAACATAGCTGTCACAGATCCGTAATTGTTCTCCCCTTCTACCTTGACTCCGGTTATCTCAACTGTATATATCTGATCATCAATAGGTTCGCTTATTGATATAGATATTAGTCTTCCCTTGCTGCCAATTACGCTTGCTTCATATGCAATGCCATTTGCATCGGTAACTGTAACCATTGGATCTTTCAGTTCCACATTTGTGGTGCATCTGATATTGACAACCAAGTCCGGGGCTGCTACATACTGTTTGAATTTATTCATCGATCTTGCCGATGTCTTTATATGTGTGACAGTAAACGTACCTGTTATTCTGCCGAATTTCTTAGCTCCCTTTGCTTTTATGCCTCTAACTGTGATACTATAGCTTTCACCTTTAACAAGTCCGATTGCCTGTACCGCTATTCTGCTGGCCGCTCTATTCAGCACTGTCGATTCTATGATTTCTCCAGAGCTGTCCTTTATTATTACTGCAAAGTTCTTTGAATATTTAGCTTTGGCGCTCAACAGTATAGCGACCTTACCTTCTACGTTACACTTTGCGCTGGCAATTTCAATCACCGGCTCTACTGGTGTCTCAGGGCTTGTTGTAGTGTTGCTGTCCGAATCCGTCTTCGACTTTGCAGTATCAGATGCTTCTGTTGTGTTCGTACTGGTACTTGTCTCCGTTTTGGCTGTAGTACTGCTACTATCCGTACTAGTATCTGAACTGGTAGCAGTGCTTGGCGTAGCAACAGTTCCTGCTTTATAAACGCTCACATCATCAGCAGCAATGGTGCTGTCCGATAACGTGGTTACGATCTGTTCCATTGATTCACTATAAGATACGTCAGCTGCATCACTGGTTGTTTCTTTTATAGTGCTTACGAAGCGATATTTGCCAACCGAAACGCCCTTTTCTTCAGCCTTTGCCTGAGTTTCTTCATCATTTTTAAATGTCTGGCAGATCACGGTGCAGTTTTTATCTTTACTGCTGAAATCAGACACAGTATCCTTCATAGTAGATTCAACGGATGACTTCTTCTTATCATAGCAATAGCTTACCAGCATGCCTGACTTCTGTTTGTTCAAATAGCCGTGATCTTTCAAGGTATCAAACACCTTCGGCAATACCTTTGCAACCTTGCCCTTCTTTGTTTTCATGTCTTTAACGATGGCTTTACCATCTTTATTAACTGCCTTTACATCAGTGACATTGCCTGATTTATCAACTGAAAGCTCAACGCTTGGATTAACATCGACAATAATCTTGCCCTGTACCGCATATGCATTGTGCACTCCGAAAAATCCCATACACACACACAACACGGCCGCAGCACAGCTGGCATATTTAAGCCATCTTGATCTGACACTTTGTTTCTTACGAGGTTTCTCCTGAACAGGGTTTAACTCACTGAACAGTTCTTCTTCCGACTCTACTTTACAGACATCCTGGCTCAAAACAGCATCAACAAGATTCGGTGCCAGATCATCGATCCCTGCATCTAATCTTTTATCAAAGTCTTGATACATTTTTGTTCCCCTCCTGTCCGTAAATTTGTTCGTGTTCATTCAGAGCCTTCATCGCCCTGTTGTATTTCGTAATAACTGTTCCCAATGGTTTCTCAAGGATCTCTGCGATTTCCTTGAACTTCATTCCCATCAGCGAATGCATGATAATAATATTGCGATCCTCTTCAGATATGAGTTTGAACATATCCTCAATAAGCATCCTGTTTTCTGCATCCTTAATATTATCAAATGACAAATGGCTGTCGTTAGAATACTCATCGTAGTCAGCCATGTATTCATCCTGCTTTTTTCTCTTCTTCATCAGAAATATATTCTTGCCTATTTTCATCATCCAGGCCATAGGATTGCCAGGTCCCTTAAACAGATGACTGGCGCCCAGTACTTTCATGAATGTTTCCTGAAGCAGATCTTCTGCTTCCTCGTTGCTCTTAGTCATGGACAAGAAAAAAGCGAAGAGAGGTCTGTAGGTCAGATTATAAAGCTCTTCAAAGGCAGACTTATCCCCAGATGTAATTCTTTCAAATATATCCTGAGGTATTATTATCTTCGATTTGCCTTCTGCCATGGTCCAGTATCCCTTCTTCGCGACAAGAATGACTACACCATATACATGTGCAGCCAATCATTGTTGCCTAATGATCTGTAAATAATTCGTGCTTAGGATCCACTCCTACGTTAACTAGTAAAGGCCGAACCGAAGCAGTTTCCCCAGACACCCGTAAAATCACCGATGTCAGAAAGCAATGCCCCTTTTGATATGTGGTTTTAATAATACTCTGTTAAGGTAAATGCGGTCACAGCCTTTTTTATTTCAAATGTTTTTAATAGCATAACAGATTTAGGCCTTTTTTACAACTTTTCAACTAAAAATGCCGCATCTGCAGTACCATGCAATCTACGGCATCTCTGATTTTATTGATCCTTACTTTCTCCGTCAGGCTGGGTTTGTCCGCGATTTCCGTTTTCGTTGCCTCCTTGAGGTTCAACGATATTTCCCGGCGGAGCTACTCTGTCGTTGTCGTTCTTCGACTCATCCCCGCCATTATTAGCTTTGTCCCCAGCACTATTCGTGTTACTGTTCTTATCTGTATTAGACTGTTCACTGCCGCCACCACTGTTATTGCCATTTGTCGCATTATCCGGCTTGTTTTTGTCAGTAGTTGAACTGCTCTTGTCGCTTCCGCCGGAATTACCTGAATTGCCATTATCCTTGGAAGCCTTTTCATCCTGCGTCTGCTTGTCCTTAGCCGACTCCACCAGTTTCTTGACCGGCTTATCCCCAGTCTTCTTGATTTCCCTGGCCTTAGACGAGTCTTTTAATATTTCTGAGTTGGTGCTGTCAGTCAACTGTTTCGCCACCTGCAATCTTCCCGTACTGGTATTGATTTTCTGTGCTGTTTCGCGATCGCTCATAGTTCCGATAACCACGTCTACAGTCAGTTTATCATTATCACTTTTCTTGATACTTGTAGCCAGATCCTTGGATATCGACTTAGTACGGTCATTATCCTTGGATACTACAGAAACTATCGCATAGCTTATTTCACTTTTATCTATGTAGCCTTTGTCCTCCATGACACCGATAGCATCATCGACGGCTGCAGTCACCTTGCTGCCTTTAACGTCACTTAACGACTTTACTACAGCCTTGCCATCCTTGTTCAATGCTTTAGTGCTAATAACGTTGTCAAAGTAATTGACAGAGTACTCTATAGATGGATTAACATCTACCGTTACATACGAATAAGGTGTAGTCGCCGCATAAATGCCGCCTGCTCCCAGAAAGATCATTAGGGCCGCGCAAGCCGCAAGTAAATTACGGCGAACATGGCTTATGCCTATACGCGAAGGTATGTCGAAGGTTTCACCGACATTGTACACATGGTTCAGCTTTATGAACTCGCCGTTGTCCGCGAGGACGACGGTTTTGTTGTTTTTTACCTCTACCACTATACCTTTCATGAACTCAGTTCCTTTCGTATATAATCAAGATATTCTGCCAGGATCGGGTATTCCTCCGATAGTATCTCGGCCGCAGCGATAATGTATCGTCTATGCCTGTCCACCAGTTTTTTGGAAACCCCGCTGGCCAGAACCAGTTCCTTCATAGGAAGCTGTCTGGTTCGCCGCATCTTCTCCATGAACTCCTGGGAATTCATCAAAGTGATGACGGCTTTTGCGCATTCTCTTTTAGTCTTGGTACTCTTCGGCGAGCAGTCTGCCAGATCGAAGAATGAGAATCCGTACGTCTTTAACAAAGTATTGGCCGCCTCGATTTCGTCTTTAGCTGAGGCTCGCTGAGTCTCTTCGTCAACGGTTCTTGTAAGTTCCTCAGGCTCCACCGATATCTCGTTGCTATATTTCGTATCCTTACGTATGTAATCAATGAGGCGCCGCCTGATTACCATAGCTGCAAAGGGAAGCATATCTCCCCTGGATGGGTCATATGACTCTACCGCCTCAGTAAATGCAATAAGAGCGATGGACCATTCGTCATCGCTCTTAGTAATAAACTTGCCAGTGGTTTTGGAAGCGCATTTCAGAATGAACTGCTCATTATCACTTATTATTTTGTCTATATCATTCATAAGATGTCTTCCGCCCCCAATCTGTTATAATTTTATACAAATATATAGCATTTTGGGGCGGAAGTCAAATTGGGAAGAATATAGGTATTGGCTAATCAACTTATTTTCTTGTATTTTGCTGCAGTCGGTGCTCCGGCTGCCTTTATCATATGCTTATAGCTGGAATACTTCGGTGAAGGTACCTTGAAGCTGGCCTTCTTGGATATTCCAGAAAAAGCCTTGCTGCCTATGCTGGTAATCGTAGTACTCTTTATAGTTACGGTCTTAAGCTTGCTCTTATTGTAAAAGGCCTTTTCATTTATAGCTGTAACCTTGAATTTGTAGCTGTTGATCGTTATCGTCTTCTGGATAACAGCGCTCTTGGCCTTGCTGCTTGAAATTCCAGATACTGCAACTGTTCCTGCCGTAGTTGATGTTGCAGCCTTTGTTACCGTGTATTTAACGCCGCTAACAGTCTTTGTAGTACCCTTTGCCGGAGATGTTGCATTTCCGCTTCCGCTGGTACCGCCTGTGTAAGCTGTGCCGTTTACATAAAGGGTGTGACCATTGGTGTTAACAGTACCGTTATTGGTTAGACTGCTTACATAAGTATCTCCTGTCAGAGTCCATGTGCAGCCGCTTGCAACTGATACTGCTACGGTTCCAGCCTGTCCGCTGGTGTTGATCTTTCCTGTATATGTTGAGCCGTTGGTAAGGTTCAACTGGAGTGACGAACTTGAATCAACTGTGATGATGCCTTCCAGTGTCTGATTTGAAGCATTTACTGTGGCATTTCCGCCATTGCTTCCTGATGTTCCCCAGTTGTCTGCACTCTCAGTGAGAAGCATATCATCGTCAAGATTCAAAGTCGCATTTTTTAGATTTATAGTACATGTCGTGTTGGTAACGTGGAACATAGCTCCACTCTTGGATGTCATAGTTCCTCCGTTCATGGTGAACGATGAAGATCCTGATGAAGCATCTCCAGACATTGACTGATATATTAAGACGTTGTTCAGGTATTTTGCCTGCCCGTTTTTAGTAGTGTTGTCGCCTGTAACTGTGCAGTTTTTCAGTGAAACACTGTTGCCGCCCTCTATTACAACTGCTTCCGAAGCAGTGCTCGTAAGAGCTGCCCCGTTAACATCTATATCCGCCGTTGAATATATAGCTGGTGATCCTACACCCGTAGTCTTATAGGTTCCGCCTGTAACGTTTACGTCTCCGCCTCCACGGTCACTTCTGATTGCTGCCGATGAATTGCCTGACGTATTTACCGTAAGGTCTGTAGCATTCATAGTACCGCCACCGGTGGTCATTATTCCCCCGGAATTATTACCTGATGTAGTGATCTTTGTATCAGAGACGTTGACAGCAGTGCCTGTCCCATAAGAGAAAACTCCATTGGCATGAGAACCATTGGTAGTGACAGTTGAGTTAGTAAGTGTCAATGTTCCGCCATTCTCAGCCAATATTGCTGCATTATCTCCATAGAAATCCGCATCCTCTGAACTGCTGTCGCCTGTTTTTGTCACCGTGATACCGTCATAAGTTTTTGTAGTACCGTTTACGAGTATGACATGCCCGCCGTCCTCGCTATTTGTATATGATGAAGTTGCCATGCTGAACCCTGGTGTCATGCAGACCATAATCGCTGCAGCCATTAACAGCATCCCCATTTTTTTTACCATTTTCTTTAAGTTAGCATTCATTGTAAATTCCTCCTTAGATATTTAAGTATTCGGTCATGCCCAAATTAAAAATGGGGTCACACGCAAAAAAGAAACCGAAGAATTTATCTTCGGCCTCTTTTTATTGAGTTTAAGTTGTTTTAGTTAGCACATTAAATTTCGTAGTAGCGCTTATATACACGCTCCATGGCCTTAAACAAGCCTATGATCAAATTATCACTTTTACGATAATATATGTTATCTTTATTCTCATTCCTGCTATTCATCTTATTACCTCCTGCACTTAACTTTCCTTTACACTAAATGTACCACAGCTATTTACATTAGTAAAATTAATAGTTATAATAATATCATAAGTAAATGCGATTGAAGGTGGTATTAATGATTTCAAAGTATGGTATCTTTTGCAAAGTAATAGATGTGGGTAATTTTACCAAGGCTGCTGATATGCTGGGCTATTCTCAAAGTGCAGTAAGCCAGACGATCAAAGCGCTGGAGGCAGAATGCGGCTGTGTTCTGATAGACAGAAGAAAGTACGGCATAAGACTTACCAAAGACGGTGAGCAGTACATGCCGTTTTTTAAAGATGTATTCGCCTCTGAAAATTCATTAGCACAAAAGCAAAAGGAAATGAAAGGGCTGGAGGGCAGTGTGATCACTATCGGCGCTTATTCCAGCATAACCAGAAATATCATGCCAAGAATGATGGCGATTTTCAAGGAAGATTATCCAGATGTGGTAATTGATATAAGACAAGGTGAACATACCAGCATAGAAAGCTGGATAGGCGACGGTTCAGTAGACTTCGGATTTATCAACTCCGATGATACCGGCTGTAATAACTTCAAAGCACTATACGTCGATGAAATGAAAGCAATAATGCCTTCATCGCACGACCTTGCAGGAAAGGGCAGCGTGACACTCAATGACCTTGCACATTATCCTTTGATCGTGCTGGATGAGGGTAAAAAAAGTATCGCTTTGCAAGCTTTCGAGGAGAAGAAAATAACACCTCATATAGCCTATGAGGTGTATGATGACTATTCAATTCTCGCGATGATCCATCAGGGTCTCGGCATTTCAATAATGTACGAGATGATTTTCAAAGGTTTAAAGATGGATCTGCAAATCAAAGATATCGATGAACATCCTAAACGCACTGTAGCTCTTGGCTGGCGTAACTGGGACACAATGCCTCTGGCTTCCAGACGATTTGCTGAATTCATTTTTGATCACATAGATGACGTCATCGAAGAACAAAATCTCTTGAACATCGCTCTATGATCATTTACATAATATTCGCATAGTCTGCCAATATCTCAGAAATCTTTATCTGCTGAGGGCAAACCTCTTCACAGCTCTTGCAGGCTATGCAGGCAGATGGCTGCTTGTTGGCAGGCATAGCTCCTATTGCCATAGGCGCGATGAAACCGCCACCTGTGAATTTATGCTCATTATACAAAGAAAGCAATAATGGGATATCCAGCTCCTGAGGGCAATGGCTCGTGCAATAATGACAAGCAGTACAAGGTACCATTACCGAACTTCCCATGCTGTCGGCAACCTTTTTGACGATTTCCATTTCGTTAGTATTCAAAGGTTCTTCTTTTTCAAAGGTCTTTATATTGTCTTTCATTTGTTCAAGACTTGATGAACCTGATAAGACTACTGTAACACCTGGTATCGACTGCAGGAATCGGAATGCCCATGCTGTTCCAGTCTCGTCAGGTCTCGCATCTTTGAACATTTTCAACTCTTCATCTGTAAACTTTGTAAGACGTCCACCGCGTACCGGCTCCATTACCCAGATTGGAATGCCATAGCTTCTTACCAGCTCTACCTTTTCCTTTGCGCCCTGAAATTCCCAGTCGAAATAGTTTATCTGCAGCTGGCAAAACTCCATTTCATCGCCGTAAGCCTTGAGGAAGCGCTCCAGTACGTCAATTCTGCCGTGACATGAAAATCCCAGATGACGTATCTTTCCAGCTTTCTTCTGTTCCTGCAGATACTTCAAAACTCCCAGGTCCTCATCAAGGTAAGGTCCTACATTTTTCTCATAGACATTATGAAAGAGATAGAAATCAAAGTAATCTACACCCAGGCGCTCAAGTTGCTCCTCGAATACGCTCTTTATCTTTTCATGGCTGGTCAGATTACCAGGATTATATCCCGGATATTTGTCCGCAATGTAAAAGCTTTTCCTGTCATATTTGCTCAAAGCCTTACCTAAAACGCGTTCTGAATTTCCACTGTGATAATCGTAAGCTGTGTCATAATAATTAACACCATTTTTCATAGCATAATCAACCATTGCTTCGGCCTGCTCAACATCGATCCTGCTATCATCACCATTTATCACCGGTAGACGCATGCATCCCATACCAAATTGGGATAATTTAATATCTTGAAAATCTTTATATATCATTAAAATTCTCCTTAATGCTTATTATGTATCATATTATAAGTAAGCAGTCTTGATTTTACAAATACTTATTATCGATAGCTATTCATGCCTTTAAAGCATTGACCAGCGCTTTCAATAATTCACCCGCATCAACAGGCTTTGATATGTGGCCGTTCATCCCTGCTGTCATGCTGGCTTCAATATTCTCAGGATATGCATCCGCAGATATAGCAAAGATTGGGACATCTACCGCATCAGGTCTATTCATTGCACGTATTTCACGAGCTGCTGTATTTCCATCCATTACAGGCATCCTTAAGTCAAGGAGCACTGCACTGTAATATCCAGGTTCGCTGGCCATGAATGCATCTACTCCTAACTTGCCATTTTCCATGCCAGTTACCTCTACACCTTGATTTGAAAGTATATTTTCGACTATTTCCATATTAAGTTCATTGTCTTCGCAGATAAGTACATGCTTACCCTTTAGACAACTCGTATCAATTTCTTCAGGGCTATCAGCTTGCTGTTCCTCGTTTTCTACCATATCAAACTTCAGCTTGACTATGAATTCTGTTCCCTGACCTTTTGTGCTCTTAACATCAACAGCACCTCCCATAGCATCAACTATGCTCTTTACTATTGACAAACCCAGTCCGCTTCCATTTGCACCGGCATTATTTACATCCTCCTGTGCAAACGGCTCGAATACATGCGGTAAGAATTCTCTGGACATTCCGCACCCTGTATCGGAAACCACGAACAAGCTCCTCGAATTATCGTCCCCTTCGATTTCAGGACCGCAGCTGAAAATCACCTTGCCCCCCTCTGGTGTGAATTTAATTGCATTGGTAAGCAGATTGATGAATACCTTCTGCAGGCTAACTTTATCGACCATAACAGTCCGATGGCAAACATCTGCCGTATTATTAGTAAACTGAACTCCCTTTGCCTCTGCCAGCTGACCAACCGCCTCGTTTACCTCACCGATCAAATCAGCGATGTCGTTAGGCGCAGGAGATAGTATGTATTTGCCATTTTCCATACGTGACATGATCAGTGTATCGTTCACCAAACTGCTTAGTATGTTCCCCGAAGTCTTGATTTTTCTAAGATATGCTTTCATATCATTTATATCGTTGCTTTTCAATGCCAAATCAGTAAAGCCTACAATTCCATTAAGCGGTGTACGCATATCATGGCTTACCGTACCAAAGAATGCATGCCTTGCCTTATTAGTTTCTTCAATTGCTCTTAGCTCAGCCCTTTGTTCGGCAAGTTCCTGATCCGCGCGGCGACGTCTAACTATAATTATCAATGCAATTATTGCAATTACTAACAGGAACAGCGCTATAGCTCCGCATACTATAATCGTGCCTACTGACATCTTGTTGAAAAAGCTTGACGGGTCTGCAGAATCATCCAACAGATCTCTTGAAATCAATTGATTGAGATATCCGCTGTCAACTGCAATGACTTTATCCACGATGGCACGGAGTGTATTACCTTCCGTTCCAATATTGAAAGCGCATGTTACGTTCCAGGTCCCATCCCCAAATGCCGAAGTAACATACTCAGACGCCCTGTTCTTGTTCAGCAGCCATGTTGCCGCAGGCTGAGTACATATTACTGCATCTACATTCTTTGATTTAAGCGCCGCAAAACAGTCTTCACTGTTTTTATAAACTTTTACTTTTAATGACGAGCCTTCAGCTGTCAGTACCTTTTCGATCCATTCGTAATTGCACTTAGGAACAGCAGCCGTATAAACCTTACCATTCCCTGCACGAGTTATGCGTACGATGTTTGTTTTCAAGTATGCATTAGCAAGTACTATATTTTTATTGCTGGCATCAAAAACATCGTCATCCGCCTTACCAAGGATATCGACCTTACCCCCTTTAAGTGCCGCACATGCTTTCTCTTTCGATGAATAAGGCGTAAACTTGAATGTCACACCGATAACCTTGCCTAAATGCCTATAATATTCAGGCAAAAATCCTTTCATTTTGCCTGTGGCCGTAGCACTACTGAAAGGAGCATCATCTTTTAACAATGCAACTTTTATAGTCGAATGGCTTTTGATAAATGCTTTTTCAGATGCAGAGAATGATGGTACCTTATTTTTTGAAGCAGGGAAGTACTTCTCGAAAAGATTAGTCGTGTATGTTGGATCCTCAAGAGACATTATGCTCATTGCTCTATCCAGTTGAGTCTTCAGATTCGATTTGTCTTTATTAAACATGAAATACAGATCCAAAGATGGAAACTCAGCTATCTTTTGAGCGCCCTCTACTGTTGATCCTCCTGCAATGGCATCTACTTTGCCTGTCTTAAGAGCTGCATTGCGTTTATCCAAAGTAGCATATTCCACGATATGTGGCGCAAGTCTATTATCTCTGCACCAGTTTCTGTAAAGTGTCACGACATTGGAACCCGCAAGTATGCCACAGGACATATTCCTCATAGTAGAAGTATCGCCCACCTCGTAGCGGTCATCATCCTCTCTAACCTGAACGGCTATATGAGCCGTACACATTTTTTGATTGGAAACAATATACGCACTTGACCGTTCAGGAGTTATGGACAGTCCGCTCATAACATCAACTTTACCGTTTTTCAGACCCGCAAGTGCACTATCAAGATCTTTGAATTCTACGATTTTGATTTTCCAGTTCGCATATCCCGCTATAGTATAGTAATACTCAATATCGTATCCCGCATATGACCCATCTGTATTTTTACTCATAAAAGCACCATTAGGGAAATATGCCACCCTAACTGTAATTTGCTTATCGTCAGCTTTAGACGTGCCATAGGATATTCCATCTTGACCTAATATCCCTTCCGAAGTTAACAAAAGCATCATAAAAATCAAGCCGCATACTATGATTTTTACGGATACATTTGAGCATACTTTCAATCTCCTTTTAATAAACATAACTTTCTCCTTCTTGTTCAATACTGCGAGCTATGTTAGTTAACCACATTATAACCCATTAGCAGCGAAAAGTGTTAATATTATTGCATTTCTGCACAGAAAAAAAAGTATACCGCGTCGATTTTATATGATATAATGAGTTACTTAAAAATTATTAATCGGTGGGTATATGAAAAGTATTAATTTTTGGAAAAGGGAACATCTGTGGGTTCTGGTCGTCTGTCTGGCTGTAACGACAGCTGCGACGGCAGTATATTTCTATTCTCTTAAACAAGATTCGTATGAAGAAATTAAAAGTACCAGCGCCATATATACTGAAAGAACTGAAAGCGTCATTAATGCTGTTTTTCACAGGACTGACGTACTTGCTGCGGTCATAAAACTGGAAAATGGTAATCTTTCAAAGAGTACATTTAATAACATTGCCAAAACAGTTTACAAGAAAAACTCAGGCATCCGTGGAATACAGAGTATGCCAAAGGCTGTAGTCACCTATTCTTATCCCGTCAAGGGTAATGAGGCAGTTATGGGCAAGGACTTCTTCAAAATTCCTGAACGTCGCAAGGATGTACTGCTTGCTATAAATACAAAGAGTATTGCTCTATCAGGGCCATATCATCTCATTCAGGGAGGTCTTGGAGTAGTAGCAAGAAATCCAATTTTCCTGAAAGACAAAAATGCCAAGGAATATTTCTGGGGCTTTTCAACCATTGTACTTGATTTACCCGATGCTATATCATCTGTCGGTCTAAGCAACTTGCAGAAGGCTGGATATGACTATCAGTTATACAGTGTCAACGAGAACAACGACAGAATAGTGATTGCTGGTAATAAGAAGCTCGATACCGGTAAAGCGACTATAACCAAAATCAGTGTGCCTCATCACCACTGGAATCTTGCAATAGTTGATCTGCATCCAATGAAAGATGTTAATAAAGCAATAGTATTATTCGTATTGGGGCTGTTATTGAGTATTTTAATATGGAGGATGTACTGTACCGTACTACTGGAAAGGGCCGCAGTACAAACTTCTGACAGATTTTTCTCTGACATCAGCCATGACATGCGAACGCCATTGAACGCAATAATAGGATTTTCTATGTTGGCTCAAATGCCCGGTGCAACGGAAAAGGAGAAGGACAACTACATAGGCAAGATAGAATCATCTGGCAAATTGCTTCTTGATCTGGTCGACGATACTTTGACCATGTCTAAGATGAGCAATGACAAGCTCCAGCTTTCATATGTTCCAATAGCAACGGGTATTGTCAGCGCATCCATACTTGAACCTATCCAAATAATTGCAAAACAGAAAAACATTGAAGTTAACCTGGATGCTTCCGAACTTGATTCAGGCATGGTAATGATCGACAAGCTCAACGTAGAAAAAATATTCCTCAATGTATTGAATAATGCTGTCAAGTACACTCCTGAGGGAGGTCATATCTGGATCAAAGTTAGCAATACCGAGTTTCCTGATCCTGTTCTTAATGCAGTAATTACAGATGACGGAATCGGTATGAGCGATGATTTTTTACCACACATATTCGAACCATTTGCTCAGGAGCGAAGGGTAGGATATGAAAGTCTTGGTACCGGCCTTGGTCTTCCTATCGTCAAGCGTCTTGTAGATATGATGGATGGTACTATAGATGTTGAAAGTACACTTGGTAAAGGCTCTACATTTAAGGTTACCATACCGTGGCGAAGTGCTGAGAACACTTCTGAAGAATCCACAAACATAAATGATCAGGAACTGGATATCACCAGGCTTAAAGGTAAGCGGGTACTGCTTGTTGAAGACAATGAACTTAACATGGAGATAGCCTCCTCACTACTGACAAATATGGGTCTATCTGTTGACACCGCTGAAAACGGCAAGATCGGTGTTGATATGTTTAAAAACAGCAAACTGCAGTGGTATGATGCAATACTCATGGACCTGCGCATGCCTATTATGAACGGATATGAAGCAACTACTGCAATACGCAGTATGGATCGTGAAGATTCCTCAAGCATTCCAATAATAGCTATGACGGCTGATGCCTTCTCAGAAGATATAAAAAAATGCGAGCATTACGGCATGGATGCACATGTTTCAAAGCCTATAGACCAGAAAAAATTAGCTGATACCCTGTTACGGCTTATTCGCTAAAGTATAACAAAACAGCCAGCGCAACAATCATGCGCTGGCTGTTTAAGCTAAGCCTTCACTAAAGTACTTTATCCAGTATTTTCTTCACTTCATCCTTCTTAAGCACCTTGCCATATGAGACTACTTTCTCATCTATCACTAAAGCCGGTGTTGTCATAACACCATATGCTGCGATCTGTGCAAAATCAGTCACATGGTCAATAGAAACGTCCTTTTCCATTTCTGTCAGGGCATCCTTTGTTGCAGCTTCAAGCGCCTGGCACTTGGCACAGCCGCTTCCAAGTATCTTGATGCGAGCTCCATCTCCCTTTGTTGCCTCTGCCTTTTCCATATCTTCCGGTGTGCATTTACCTCCGCAGCAGCATGCTTGTTCATCAGCTGTTTCTTTCTTTTTGAATAATGACATATTTGTTACCTCCTAAAAATTTTAACTATTTGATTTTGAGAACAAACCATTTTACTCAAATCTATTACCTTCTCCTCGATGATCTTTGCCACCCTCTCATATTCATCTTCCGTGGCTCCTGTCGGATCATCAAGGCCCCAGTCTTCATGGATCTTAGCCGGTATGGATGGGCAGGTTACATTACAGCCCATCGTCACTACCATATCTACCTCAGGAATTTCTGCCAGCAGTTTCGGATGCTGATCAGCCTCCATGTCGACACCGTAAAGCTTTTTGATTATATCTACGGCCCCTTTGTCTATATGTTCCTTCGTCTCCGTTCCTCCCGACCAGCACTGAATGACATCAGATGCCATTTTCCTGGTTATTGCCTCTGCCATCTGACTGCGGCAGGAATTGTGTACGCATATGTATGCTACCTTCAATTTTCTCATACTGCCTCCTATATAAACAGATATTGGAATGCATTGAAGAAATATCCAACCAGGATTATACCAATGGTACAGATCAATATGAAAAGTCCCAGAAGCTTTGGCTTCACGGCTTTGCTGAGCATGATCATGGAAGGCAGGCTCAAAGTGGTCACAGCCATCATAAATGACAAAACTGTACCCAGCTGAGCGCCTTTGTATAGCAAAGCCTCTGCAATAGGTATGCTGCCGAATATGTCAGCATACATCGGTATACCTATTAATGTGGCCATTATGACTCCAAATGGATTGCCGCTTCCTAGTGCTCTTTCCACAAAGCTCTCCGGTATCCAGTTGTGTATAACCGCACCGATTCCAACGCCGATCAAAATATATGGAAATACCTTTTTAAATGTGGAAACCACCTGATCCTTGGCATAGATCGCTCTATCTCTTTGTGTAAGTTCAGGAGCATCAACATCTACGATCCCTGCATTCTTAACAAAGTCAGCGACATAATCATCCATGCGCATGCGCTCGATTATGGAGCCGCCGATGACGGCTACTATAAGTCCCAGTATCACATAAGCAATAGCTATCTTTGCTCCAAAGATACTCATGAGAAGCACCAGGCTTCCCAGATCTACCATAGGCGATGAAATCAAAAATGAAAATGTTACTCCCAGTGGCAGGCCAGCACTTGTGAATCCCATAAAAATTGGGATCGACGAGCATGAACAGAATGGTGTCACCGTGCCAAGCAGGGCTCCCGTTGTATTGGCACCGAGGCCATGAAAACGGCCCATTATTCTTTTGCTTTTCTCTGGCGGAAAGTAGCTTTGAATATAAGATATAAGGAATATGAGAAAGCACAGCAGGAATGTTATCTTGATCACATCATAGATAAAAAACTGAATGCTGCCGCCCCATCTTCCTCCGATATCCATGCCAGCTGAAGTCAAGGCCTTTCCAATCAGTGCATTGAGCCACTTCATGCCCAGTATCTGATTTTGAATAAAATTCCATATCATTTGCATTTACACTCCTTGTTGTTGCCGCATCCTTCCGAGTCATCGCAGCATGATATATCCGTGATAAATGCTTTGAATTCCTTGAATTTTTCACAGTCGATTGAGTAGTGGCACCACTTGCCTTCTTTGCTGCAGTTGACCAGTCCTACATCACAAAGTATTTTCATGTGATGCGACATGGCCGGCTGTGTCATGTTGAATTCATCCAATATGTTGCAGGCGCACAGTTCTCCGTGGGTCAGCATCTGGACTATTTTCAATCTATTATTGTCTCCAAGAGCCTTACATATTTTCGTTGCTTCGCTTAATTCCATTACTATTCTCCATCATCTTTTTCATATAAACAGTTGTTTATATGTTTATATATAACATATGTCTATATGTTTGTCAACATAAAAATACACTTTCTGGCTATTATGCCTGAAAGTGCATTTCTCTAAGTTCATCTACTTCGTCACAGACCGGCTTCAGCGCGCAGGTTGAGCAGTCCATCTTGATGTTTTTAAATATGTAATCCAGTGCGTCTGTGATCTTCGCCATCTGATCCACATTTTTAGCCAGCAGATCATATGGGAATTCCGGCTCAGTGATGTATATCATCTTCACAAAGTTCACTTCAGTGTGCTTCTTGTATGCCCCTATCAGTGAGCTTCCTGCATCGGCAAAGCTGATGCCCTTTTCAAGTGCAGCCTTGGATATCCTCACGGGCTCGCGATTTCCGGACACCGATATCCTCATCATATAGCCCTCCGGTGAAATGCGGTATCTTTCATATTCGATATCGCGCAGTAGATTATACAAAGCGTTGGCTTTGTTGTCCCGGTCTATCATATCCTTGTCAAGCTGAGCCACTACTATCCTTGCGTATGGACCATCCCCTCTTATTTCCTGCAAATCAGGGCCATAGAGAATGAGTTCATCTTCTTTCAGAGTGTCAGTTGTTACAAAGCCTGTTCCGCTTAAAGCCGGCAGATTACCTCCGCCAAGTTCATAAGCCATATCGCTTTTCAACACCATGTTACGGTCTCCGGCATCAGGCCAGGAGCATTCTCCCTCAATGGCCAGCCGTTTCCCTTCCAAAGGCTTCAGCAAGGCCATTATCTCGGCAAGGCACTTGTCGTATAATTCAATTCCCTTTGCCATAGGTCAACTCCTCTTTAGTTCTCTCTTCTCCTTGGCTCTGTCGTAATGCTTCTCCATTACCGGAGTAAATTTAGCCGCAAATTTCATGTCCAGATTGAAGAAGAATATCAAAAGGCTCAGCACAAACAAAACGGCCAGTATTATCAGTATGATTATCAGTGCTTTCATCTTACATACCCTTCTTTCTTGCAAATTCCGCGGCGCCTAAAGCACCCATGAGCTGTGGATCTATAGGCAGGTCAACCACCTTGATCTTGAGTACCCGTTCGATTGCCTTCTTAAGGCCTTCATTCTTTGCGCAGCCGCCTGTAAGGGTGACCGAATCCGTCGCACCCGCCTTTTTGGCCATAGCAAAGCATCTCTTTGCTACGGAAAGCTGAATTCCTGCGGCTATCTCGTCCATAGGCTTGCCTTCGCCGACCAGGGATATGACCTCACTCTCGGCAAATACCGCACACTGCGCCGTGATAGGGATCACGTTCCTGGCCTGCAGCGATAGCTTGGAGAAATCGTCCAGCGACATCTCAAATGCATTGGCCATGGTCTCAAAGAATCTTCCAGTTCCTGCCGCACACTTATCGTTCATTGCAAAGTTTAGCACTGTACCGTCCTCATCAACAGCTATGCCTTTGACGTCCTGTCCGCCTATATCCACGATTGCCTTGACTGTCGGGTCCACCGTATGCACGCCCATGGCGTGGCAGCTTATCTCCGATATGTTTTCGTCGGCAAAGGGTACCTTGTTGCGTCCGTATCCCGTGCCTACCAGGTATGTCAGATCCTCAGCAGTGTTCAGGTCAGCAACTTCGCCAACAGCTGCGTCCAGCGCATCCCTGGCACTCAAGACAGGGTTGATCCTGCTCTTGCTGGTGATTGCTGCCGCTATCTTACCATTTTCATCTATTATTACACATTTCGTGTATGTGCTGCCTGCATCGCAGCCTCCAAAATAATTCATATTCTTACCTTTCGTTACCAGCATTTATCGTCTTCAAAGTCTTCCAGACTTGGGTCCAATGGTTCTTCGTGAAGCACTGTTCTCATATATCTGTTGACCTGCGTTCTCATGTCTCTACGGGAAGCATCTGCAGGCTTCATCAGCTCATGAGTCACCCATACCAAATGGATGCCGCGCTTTCTGGCTTCCTCTTCAAATAGTCCGTGGTAGCCTGTCATAGATTTGCATCCAATATGCTCGTACATGATCACCATATCTGCATTAAAACTCTCGCAGTAGCGCCATAGTTCCTCAACGCCCACTTCATATCCGCCGTTAGAACGGTTTCTCATTATCATATTTTCATAGAGATGAGCAAGATCCATCAATGCCTCTTCCTCATCATCAGTATTTATCGTCTTGGTGGAAACTGTTGTAAGCATATCCAGCAGAGGCAGTACACCCCAGCAGTTTTGCAGCCATATAGGAAATGCCGTATAATAAGCGGCCTGCACTCCCCAGGTTATAGCACGATGTCTTACTTCTTTTACTATCGGTTCCTTGGACTTATACGCTTTCTCAGCCAGCTCCGTTATTTTCTCATCTGTCTTCAGGAACACCTCGTTCCTGCCTCCAGCCGCCTGATACACGCCATATCTGTACAATGCCAGATTATCGCTGATTACCTGCGGATACTGAGTCTTGTTTATATCAAACCACTCGAGAACATGTTCGGTTTCTTTGTTGAAACGTTTCATACAGTCAAAGAAATAATTCCAGTCAAACTTCTCTCCGGTGTTCTCCTCTATAAAATGTATAGCGTTCATGATCTCTTCTGCCGCATACTCATGCACGCTCTCCTGCTGATGCCTGATAGGCACTGCCAGCTGGAAGGTAGGAATCTTAAACTGTCTCGCTTCGATACCATTTCCCATTAGACTGCCGTCACAGGTGGTATTGCACTGCACCGCGCATTTGCCTATCAAAGGGAAATCCCCGGCAAGTGAAACGCCCAACTCTGCAGCGGGCATTGGGCACACGTCTCCCGGCACGCCATACTCCTCTGTTACGTCGATATAATATTCCACACCCTTCTGATTCATCATGGCGCTGGTATAAACTGACGGTACCTCTACTGACAGCCAGCGGAGATTTGGGAATCCACCCATCAGCGTACTCATCATATTCTCATCAAAGATAACTATCTTCTCATTGAACTCTTTGTCATTGCCAATTTCCGGATCGGCTCTGAATATATCGTCGAGCATATTGCACATATCTTTTACTATCAATCCAATGCCAGTGTATGCGAGTCTGAGCTGTGTACCGCGCATTCCTTCAGTGTGACGGTCAAAGAAATCCGGCACAGCCAGATAATTGAGCATCCATCTGTATCTAAAGAATCCCTTTAAATTGTTTGGCTTGATCATGAATTTGATCAAAGTTTTCCAAAGGCTGAGCCACTGAGTATATGCATACCAGGTATCCTTTAGTCCGCGCCATTCTCTGCGCTTCTTCGCCTTCTTGCCAGAATAGAACTTGCCCAGTCTGTCTTTTCCAAGTTCCTTACTCATTAGCTGCACCCCTTTCCTTATTGATCTTCTTTATTTCCAGGCTCTCTACGAAGGCTTGAAAACGCGTGCGCAGCTGTCCTGAATTGGAAACCACATAGGGTCTGTCTACAGTCAGCACCGGATAGTCATATTCCTCACGCAAAACATGACCGGCAAGAGCTCTTTCGTAACCCCAGTAATCGCAGAACTTCATCTGCTGATAGATTATACCGTCCGCACTGAATTCCATTGCCAGCTTATCTACATAGGCATGTCTTTCATTTATCTTATCGGTATTCATGAATCTCGGACACTGTCCGTTTTCCATATACCATCTGCATATCTGCAGCAGAACATCCTCATCGTCATTAAGCGATATTACCTGTCTGCCCGGGAACGAGCCAAAGCAGTAACGATCCGCAACCACAAGGGCGCCTACTTCTTCAGCAATGCGAATTATCTCCGGATCGTCTATCTCCGATCCTGCCATAAGCACGCGGACGCGGTATTTATCCCTATCGGGTTCGCGTTGCTTCACTTCTTCTAAGGTTTCTTTCAGCTTATCTATCAGCATATTCTTAGGGCAGCAATAGGTTGCCAGACAAAGTACGGCAAACTCATATCCTGTGATCTTTGGTTCTTTTTCCTTACGGAACTCTCCAAGGTCTGTAAGGAGTCTGCTGATTTCATTCTGCTCCTCTACGGCTTTGCGCAAAGCTTCATCAGAAATATCAACGCCAAGGTTTTCATGTAATGGCTCGAGAACGTGGGTCCTCATCTGCCTTACATAATGGCGAAGCGCCGTATCATCGGCCTTCATCGGCACATCACAGTACGACACAAAGAAGTGCCCTTTGCTGCACAGGTTCAAATGTTCTATGTTCTCTACGCTGCGGTTCATCTGCGCACAGGTATCCGGCGCAATAATGCAATCCAGAAATTCAAAGCCGCCTTCCAGAGCTCTTTCGAGCCAAGCGCGGCAGCATTCGCAGATCAGACTGCTCATATAGTAAGTTCCCATTTCTATGGAGCCAGTCCTCGGCGCGCGAAGTCGCACTGAAAAACAGCCCGGCAAATTCAGCAACGGCTCAGGCAGCTGGGAGCATACGCTTCCAACAGCTAACTTTCCCCTTGACTGAGCTTCTCTTACCAGGTCATTGTTAGCTTCCTGAAGCAGGCTCTCAAAGTATATCAAGTGTTTTAAATCTTTCAATTCTATATCTCCATCTTCTTAAGTACTTCAGCTACACCTGTCATCATGCTACTGCATTCCGGCAGTCCAAACATGCTGTCTCCTTTGATATCCAAAGAAGCGACTCCATTATCGACACCAATATATGTGAGCACCTTAAGTCCGCCAAAATCGATGGAGTCTCTTATGCTCATATCAGTCACCCTGTTAACTATGACACCTGTCTTCTCATACATCACCAGTTCATCTGCTACATCTTTTATAGTCTGCGCGACCTGGATGCCCTTTCTGCTGGCATCAGTGATCAGAAGAAGATGTGTAACTTTTTCCATGACTCTCCTGTTAATCTGTTCGATTCCTGCTTCACCATCGATCACTACATAGTCGAAGTTTTCCGACAAGATCGAAATAACATCTTTAAGATACGAATTTATTTTGCAGTAACAGCCGGCGCTTTCCGGTCTGCCCACGGCAATAAAAGCAAAGCCGTCTGCCTCTACTATAGCATCATACAGCCTGTACTTTGCCTCTCCCAAAAGTTCAATAGCCGCTTTGGTTTCCCCGTTCTCCACGGTACTGATTACTTCCTTACGGATGTCATCGATAGTCTCACTGACCTCCACGCCTAAAGCCGTTGAAAGTCCTACTGCCGGGTCCGCATCTATGGCAAGTATCTTCTTGTCAGGATGCTCGCTGACAAGTTGTCTTACTATACAGGCTGCCAGTGAAGTTTTTCCTACTCCGCCCTTGCCTGCAAGAGCAATGATTTTTGTTTTAGGTTCGTTGTTTTTCATTTAGTTATCCTTTTCTCTTCTTTCCTACTAAAAAGGCTTTCTACATTATAATGCAAATATGTAAAAAATGGTAGTTATAATTGCTTTCATGCCAACAAAACAGGCGCCGCCGTGCTCCGGCGGCGCCTATGATTACGATTGCGCTCATTCTTCAATATCTATGTTAGCCATTTCTTCAGCTTCCATAATATCAAGTTTCTTTTTTATTTCTTCCATCTTACTATTATTAATCTCTTGCTGTTTGTGCGATACCATCATCGTGCAGGCTGCATCGCCAAGAATATTGACTACAGTTCTACCGGCATCGAAAACGTTATCCATTCCAACGACCAGTGCCATTCCTGCTACCGGTATGTTCATTACCGACAAAACAGTTATAAGCATCTTCATTCCGGCGCTAGGCACTCCAGCTGCTCCAACTGACGCCAATACAGACATGATAACTATCAGTCCCAGCTGACCAGTTGTCAACTGTATCCCATAGCAGTTTGCAATGAAAACAGTACTTACTCCCAGATATATAGCTGTGCCATCCATGTTCAGAGTAGCCCCCAGTGGCAACACAAAGCCATTGACGCTTCTCAATGCTCCCAGCTTTTCCGTACACTCCATGTTAAGCGGAAGAGTGGCCGAAGATGATGACGTTGCAGCTGCGAAGAAAATGGCAGGCAGCATCCCTTTGAAAAATTTCAGCGGACTCATATTTGCGCCTAGTTTCACAGTGAGAGAATATACCACCAAAGCATGGAAGAAATAGCATCCGTATGCTATCAAAACCACTTTCCCCAGTGCCCCGACAAGAACGGTTCCTTCTTTTGCAACTTCTGGTGCCAAATGACAGAATACAGCAATAGGAGAAAATGCCATTATCATATCTAATGCTACCATGAAAAGATTGTCCAGGTTATGAAGGACTTCCTGCGTCTTTTCTATCTTGGTACCGGTGAAATTAATTGCAAATCCCAGGATAAGTGCCATGACGATTATCTGCAGCATATTGGAATTAGACAGCGGCTTGATGAAGTTAGAGGGGAACAGATTGATTACGAAATCGACGAAAGAAATGTGTTCCGTCACCTTATAGGTCAGGCCTTCCGTCGACAATACCGGCAAAATGCCTATTAATTTCTTTGTGACAACTACCGCCAGAGTCACCGCTCCAATTGTCGTAGCCAGGAAATAAACCAGCGTAACTCCACCGATTGTTCCTAACCGCTTTACGTCTTTGGAGGACACGATTCCATCCATTATTGAGAACAAGACTACCGGCACCAGCAGGAAATTAAGCATGTTAAAAAAAATCGTCCCGAAAGGGCTGATATATATTTCCGCCGCCTTAACGTGATCCTGCATCAACAGGCCGACGACGATCGCCAGGACTGATGCTATCAGTATCTGCGCGAGTAATGGTACTTTAGTAAACTTCATTCTCAGTTACCTCCGCAATTTTTATTAATTATAATCCCAGAATAACCCTTCAGTCAAGTAAAGCAGTCTGCCATAAATAAACTACATTACGTACACAAAATAATCATATTAATATGTTAATTTCTTTGAAGAGGTGACTGAATGTTTATTAAATCCGAAAAAACTAAAGATATTATACTTGCAGCTGCAATTACTGCGGTCTGCCTGATTTGCGCCATCTGTCTGGCATATGAAGTTCATGCTGCATCAAATGGTTCGTCCAGTTCAAGCACGTCTGCTTCAGCAAAGACGGTCTCATCGACTTCCACTAAAGCAGCCAGCTCCACCGCAGCAAAGCTTGTGACTATAGCAGAATCACAGGTCGGGAACGACGGCGGCGAGCCATACTGGTCATGGTACGGATATTCCTATCACGTTGACTGGTGTGCCTGCTTTGTATCCTGGTGTGCAAACAAGGATGGACTGATTTCGTCCGGACTCATACCAAAGTTCTCATATGTTCCTACAGCTGTCAACTGGTTCAAGGAAAAGGACGAATGGGAGGACAACGACTACACTCCTCAACCTGGAGATATAATATTCTTTGACATAACTGACAGCGGCGCTGCCAGAAATTCCGGCGGTGCAGATCACGTTGGCATCGTCGTAGCCTGTAAAGACGGCTACGTATACACCGTAGAAGGCAACCGCAAAGACAAGTGCAAAAAAATGAAATATAAAATAGGCTCCGCCAAGATCCTTGGATATGGCGTGCCTAATTATTGATAATACCTTACTTATATTGTTTTTCTAAGCTTAGCAGTTTTATTTTGACATCTATTCCCGCGCCAAAGCCGGTCATACTACCGTCCGTACCAATGACCCTGTGGCACGGGATCATTATTAATATCCGGTTCCTGTTGTTAGCTCCGCCGACAGCCCGACATGCCTTTGGGTTCCCAACAGCGACAGCTATATCTTTGTAAGTTGCTGTTTCCCCATAAGGTATCTTTCTCAAGGCTTCCCATACTTTCTGCTGGAATGCCGTACCTTTAGGTTCTATTGGCACATCAAAATATCTCCTTTTCCCGTCGAGATATTCATCGAGTTCTGCAGCGGTCTTTCTGATCAGCTCTGTCTCCTTTAGATCCGCATCTTCGGGAACCATATCTATGTCCATCTGATATATCCTGCCGTCATCCTCGGCTATGCACATATCGCCTATGGACGTTTTATACTTATAATAATACTTCATATCAATAACCTAACTGTTCTCCTATAAGGATCACCTCGGAATGCTCCAGATGATTCATCTTTTTCAAATAATGTATCTCGGCATTGCATATCCTGTCGGGGCTATTACAATCATAGCAGTGCATTTCACCTTTTGTACAAGGTGGTGTGCCGTATTTTTTTGCATCCATAGGCCCCGCGATGTTTCGTGCACGGTGAACAGCAGTCTCAAGGTTTGGCATTATCTTATTAATGCCGGCTACAAAGTACACACTTTTATGTCCATACAAAGAACCTGCTATGCGGTTTCCCGTACCATCTATGTTGACCATCTCGCCGGTTTCCGCCAGCCCGTTTACTGATGTAATGAACACCTCCGCTGTGAGAGCTTCCCTGGCCAGCCTCTGAAAATCATCTTCGCAGATTCCCTGCTTAGGATCACGTACCTCATTGTGAGAAGAAAGGCGTTCATAAGCCTTCATATCTGACAGAGTTACTGAATCGCCAAATCCTATCGACTTTCCGTCTATCGACCTGTCAAGATACTCTGCAGCCTCTTCTGCGGTGTCAAAATACGTTACATCGAACCCATTCTTTCTCAAGGACTCCATTGTCTTCTTCACGTCAGGTCTATATCTGTCATTTACCGTTTCAAATCTATATTTTTGCTTTATATCCGGATACTTTTCATGGTCGACCTCGCTCATAAACATTTCGTAAGGGCGCACAAACGTGCCACAGTCATCATATAATGCCTGATAGACCATTACCCTTTCCCGCGTTTCAGAATCTATCGCTTCTCCTATTATTCGATATAAATACTTCTTCGTAGTCTGATCAACTGTCTCACGTTTGAAATGCTGGACCATGTCGCCCTGACGAAATACTCTATCCATCTTTACTCCTTTATCGTTCCGTAGCCAAGGATCTTCTTGCTGCCCACCGGATAGTGCTTTTCCGTACACACATTGTTTCTGTTTCCTTCAACAGTATAAACCTGGCCTTTATAATAATATTCCACTATTCCAACGTGATTAGGCGTACCGTCGCCATCCCAGTCAAAGAATATCAGATTCCCCGGCGATGGCTTGCTGCCGGCCTTCTTGAAACGCTTTTCATCTTTAAACCAGTAATAACCGTAGGGAACGTATGCAAACTTTTCCATCTTGCCTGATGAAATATAACCGTTCTTCCCTGCGCACCAGGAAACAAAGCATGCACACCAGTCTGCGTGGTAAGAATATCCACAGTATTTCAGGAATTTCTTGCCGCCTTTATAGCCTATGTTCGGCACAGCCTTTCTTACCATGGGCGAAGCCTTGATAGCCTGCTGCAGCCGCTGTTCATGTGCAGCACTGGTATCGATCATGGTGCTCATTTCCTTTGTTACAGATATGCTCTTCCCTGCGGCGCCTGCATTACCATCGTTCAGGAAATTGCTTACCGCAAACACTATGAGCGCGCACAAGAGTATAATGCACGCTACAAATATGGCGAACCTTTTATATGATATTTTATATCTTCGTTTACTTGTCTTACTTTTCATTCTTGCTTTCCGTCTGCTCCTGGATCTGGTTTATAGCGGACAGCAATCCCCCGTACATTCCGTTCAAAGTTTTGTCGGAGAGTTCCGCTACTTTCCATTTGCCCCTGCTCTTTACAAGCTTGAGCGTAACTGTAGCTGTCTTATCTTTCTTAGTCAATTTCGCATCTTCTTTGCTCAAAATCCCGATAAGGATCCCGGTAAGCGCAGTATCTGACGTACTGCCGCCCTTTAAAGCCTGAGTCACTGCCTTTGCCTGAAAATCCTTGACGGATGCTTTCAGCATCGAGTTAAAGTCATATGTTGTGAACTTCACCTTCACTGTGGCGTTCTTACCGTCTTTCTTCTCGCTTATGATCTTGTAATTATATGAAAGCAGTTTTTTAGTAAATGTGCTGATCACTTTCTTCTGGCTCTTAGTCAGCTTGGCGTCGCCTACGGTAAACGTATCTGCCATAGAATCTATTTTCAGGTTTGATGCATTCCCAGCATAAACATCTTCCATAGCTGATGTATCCTGTGCCTTGACACTATCCAGCATGGATTTAGCAGACTCCGACGGAGTCTCACCGCATGCTGTAGTAAATGCCACTGTTACAGTTAATGCCATTATGAGGCAAATTATTTTAAAACTTCTTTTCATATTCATCTCCATCAAAGTTTGATCCAGTTGTCTCCAGCCGTGATCATGCATAACATTTTGAGCGTATCATTATAGTAATTAGTCGTACCTTTTGCTGCCACACTGTTCCACAGCTCATCTGCCCATTTCTGTGATGAGCTTGTACCGCAGACTGCGGAAACCATGAACGGCGCGGTAAAGCACAAGTCACTGTAATTAGCCGCCTTTTTGCCTGAAAGCTTATACCCCGCAACGATTTTTGATGAGTCGCCGCTAGTTTTCTTGATTATCCATTTGTTCAGTACAGCCATCTCAGCCCTGGCTGATGATGATCCAGAAATCAGATAATCAGTCCCTATTCTCCATGGATCACGGCATGCATTGTAGCCATATCCACCGTCCAGTGCGGATTCCTTGGAATACGCTTTAGCCGGATAGAACTTGCCGCTCTTCCTGTACATGAAGTCTGGTAAAAGTCCCGTGGACTTGGAATATCTGCTACGCATACTCTTTACCGCGCTGTATGTACCGGAAACCACCTTGGCCCAGCTATGTGAGGTATCCGCTGCTGCAAATGCACGCAGCTCCGCCATGATGAAGTCCGATGAACGCGTGCCGGTATAATTCCTGCTCGTATGTTTTTCCCATTTTACCCAGTCTCCATACTGTATGGTGTGGCTGGTCTTATTCACTTCATATTTGTAAATGTCCCTGATAATATTCAAGGCCGCCGCTTTGTAATCGTAGGCCCCCGAAGAGCCCCACTGCCTGTCCGCAAGCAGCAAAGCGTAGGCTATGTCGATGTCGCCGTCTGAAGCCGAAGACAGGTCGTTGCCGCTGGCATAGATTCTTTTGCCATTGTCCCACTGTCGCCAGGCCATTAAATAAGTGCCGCTGTTCTGTGAACTTTTGAAACGTTTATAGTAGCGGTACATGGAATTGAAATATGCCTGTGCGTTATCATCATAACCCGCCATGGTTGCGGTGATGATCATGCCGTATCCCTGCGCCTCTGACGTCGTTACAGCAACTGTGTTCTTCGCAGACTTATACATTTGATGCTGCTGATTATACAGCACAAAACGAGTCGTTGACTTTGTATAGTAGGGATCCTTCCTTACATATCTCTTCTTCCATTTTGAATAAAAAGCCTCGGTCTGCTGATCCACTTTAGTCTGACCGACCGATGGTGTTAAATATGTTCCCTTATAAGCCGTATGCTGCGGAAACGGTGCACTTGAAGACGCGGAGGACACATTTGTACATCCCGGCATCATCAGCAAAACTGTCACCATCGTCATCAGCAGTATAGACACTATTTCCTTTCCAATTGTTCTTTTTCCTTCTTTCATAGCAGTGCCTTTCATATGTCTATACTTTATCATAATAAATAAAAAAGACAAGCACAATATCGACTTTGCTCCACCTATTGGAATGCGTCAAATACCGCGCTTATCCTGATTATTTACTGCTATTCGATCGTAAGAAGATCTATGAACCCTGTCATCTCAAAGATGTCCATAATATCATCATTTACGTTGCGGACTATCATATCCTCACCCTTCATCTTTTTCAATGCTGACAGGACAACTCTAAGACCCGCACTGGATATATACTCAAGACCTTTGAAGTCCAGGACCAACTTATTCAGATCTACTACCTCTTCATCTACCCTTGTGCTGAATTCCGGTGCTGTGGTAGTATCCAGACGACCTGTCAATTCAAATACCAATTCTTTGTCATTCTTCGTACTCTTGATGTCTAACATTTTTTAACCTCCTAAATTAAATATACTTCCTTACAGTAAGAATGTTCTTGCCATCTACTCGTTCATACTCGACTGCATCCATCATTTTCTTGATCATAAACAAGCCGAGTCCTCCTATTTTACGTTCTTCTACCGGTGCTGTAATATCAGGATCCGGATTCTGTTTAGGATCATATTCCTCTCCGTCATCCACAAAGCGCATACTGACACGCTTTCCATTATTTGAAACTCCTATTTCCACAAATGTGCAACCGCTATACTGAATAACGTTTGACAATATTTCGTCCAGACAAATGTTAAAGGAAATTATCGTCTTTGGCGAAATCTCTTCACTTTCTAATATCTCCTCTACGAAACTGCTGACGCTTTCCATTTCACTGATGTCAGGCTCGATTCTCTTTGTCTTGTAATTGCCGCTCATCTTTAATGACAGCATTGTGATGTCATCAAACTGTTCTGCATCACCAACAAATTCATCCAGATCCTTATGCATCCCTTCGATGATTTCGTCAGGATCCTTGTCTTTTAATTCTTTCATAAATCCCAGCAACCTATCCTCTCCATAAAGCTCGATTGCACTGTTTTCAGCTTCTGTTACTCCATCCGTGTACAGAAACAGAGCATCGCCGTCATCCAGCTGCATCTCGTATTCTTTATACTTAGTAGAATCCATACCTGCCAGTATGAAACCACTCTTGGTCTTTAGGTAATCGCATTTGCCATCCTTTGTCAGGAGCGGAGGATTGTGCCCCGCATTTACAAAGGTTATTTTACCGGTCGTAATCTCCAGCAGACACATCCAAACCGTAACGAACATGCCCTCTTCATTATTTTCACAAAGCTGCTGGTTGGCCTTAGTCATAGCTTTTGCCGGTGACATGCCCTCCTGCATATTATTTTTGATCAACGTCTTGGTTATTACCATGAACAAAGCTGCTGGTATTCCTTTGCCTGAGACATCTGCCATAACTAATGCTATGTGATCATCGTCAGTGTAGAATATGTCATAAAAATCTCCGCCGACTTCTTTAGCCGTATTCATTGAAGCCTGAATTTTAAATTCCGCTCTGCCAGGAAATGTGGGCAATATCATCGGTAGCATGGAATTCTGTATCTTTGTTGCAACGTCCAGCTCGGATGATATTCTTTCCTTTTCAAACTGTATTTCTCTTTGATGGTCGATGTACAATGACACCGCTACCATCAATGCAAAGCCTATGGCATTTGCTAATATTATTGGGATAGCCACTGCTTCGATTATGCTGATTGCCAGACTGGTTGGCTTTACTATCAAATATACCAGAAGCAGATGATAACCTTCAAAGATACAGGCAATAATAAATGCCCAGTGGATCTTGATTATTTTCTGTCCAAAAATCATATGCAACAGTCCGGAAAACATTCCTATGGTAAGTGTTGCCAAAGAGCAGGCATATACAGTAGGACCGCCTAAGGTCAAACGGTGTGCGCAGGCGATGCCGCCAGCGATCAAGCCGCCGATCGGGCCGCCGAATATGCCGGCCATCATTGGGCCTATATCTCTAATGCTGACGATTGCGTCACTTACATTTATTCCGGCATAATTGGCATACACGCCAAACAAACCACCAAACAGACCCATAACAACATAAGCCTTGGCTCTTTTTTTCCCATTATCACTTTTGAAAAGTGAGTAATAATGATTATTTATTATGAAAGTAAGTACTATAATAATAGCAGCAGATCCTATAAGATGTAGGAAGTTACTATTCATATTGTCTAACATGTTTTTCCTTTCCTATTCTGAAAGTTAAATTATAGTTATATTTTACTACATCACGGCAATTTTGCAACCAAAAGGTTTTACGCACAAGTTGGCAATAGCTATTTCATCAAATCTGCCAATACCGAATATAATCTCTGCGGATCTATAGGCTTTGCCACATGCTCATTCATACCTGAATCACGGCACTTCTATACATCATCTTCAAAGGCATCTGCCGTCATGGCGATAATAGGTACGGTCTGTGCATCGGATCTATCGATTCCGCGTATGGCTTTAGCGGCCTCATATCCGTTCATTATAGGCATGCGTATATCCATCAAAACAGCATCATAATATCCTATATCTGAATTCTTGAATATATCAACGCCTTCCTGACCATTTTCCGCCAGATCGACTGTCATATTTTCATTCTTCAGCAATTCTATTGCGATTTCCTGATTTATAGGATGATCTTCGCAAAGCAGAATTTTCTTTCCTGCCAGTTTGCCACTATCATTGTCCTGTTTTTCTTTTGCCTCAAAGTGTTCAGCATTAGATGCTTCTCTGGTAATTGCTGCAACTGTCAGATCGATCAAGAACTTGCTTCCCCTGCCTTCTTCACTTTCAATTGCAATCGTTCCACCCATTAAATCTATAATATTCTTCGTGATCGCCATCCCAAGACCGGTCCCGCTTCCCGTACCAAAATCGGCCTCGTGTTCCTGCGTAAATGGCTCAAATATATGCTCCTGAAATGCGCTGCTGATTCCAATGCCATTATCAGATACTTCTATATGCATCTGCATCTTATCATCGCCAAGCATCTTTCCTTTGACATAGTAAAGAATGCTTCCGCCCTCAGGTGTGTATTTCATTGCATTGCTGAGTAAATTGAATACAACCTGGTTTATCCGCAGCTTATCGAATTCCGGAATATACCCCTCTGGTATTTGAACGTCTGTACTCAGTATCTGCTTTTTCTCATCCATCAACGGCTTGATAACAGCATCCATATACGCAGCAAAATCTTCCGGAGAATATGGCTCCGGATAAAGCTCCACATCAGCTTTCTCCGCCTTTGACATGTCAAGTATATCATTGATAAGGCTAAGCAAATATTTTGATGAAGTATCGATCTTATCAAGGTATTCGCCAACTTCCGTCGAATGCTCCTGACTGTTGGCCAGATATGTCATACCTATTATTCCATTGAGCGGAGTCCTGATATCGTGGCTCATTCTAGACAGGAAATCGGATTTTGCCCTGTTTGCGGATTCTGCGGCAAGCTTTGCTTTTTCCATTTCCGCATTCTGGCGCTTACGATTCCCCAAAGATACTATGAGGAATATGATGATTCCAATGAGTATACCAAGTGACCCCAGTCCCAGTGCCATTTGCATTGGATATTTACGCATCAATAGGCCAAATGACAGGCCCTGGTTTTTAGCCGAATTCTCACTGAGTATGCTCTGGACTTCATCTGAAGAAATGCGCTGTAACGACTTGGAGAGTATACTAAGCAGTAAAGGATTAGATTCCTTTGTTACTCCAAGTGAAATATTCTGTGTTATATTAGATACAGGCTGGTAATCAAAGCTCTGATATTTTGTACTGGTCCTGTAATAAGTTGTCTGATAATAATTGATAAAAGTGCAGTCGGCTTTTCCGTCTCTGACCGCATTCATACATTCCTCTGTATTCGAATAGTTGACCTGTTTCAGTTTCGGATACATCTTTTTTACCTGATGAGCAAGGTATCCGCTTTTCATTACAGCAACCGTCTTAGGCTCTGCATTTTCATTTTTCGTTACCCTCATAACAGAGCCTGTCACGTATGGCTCCGTGACCAGCAAGTCATGGGCGGCAGCCCACGAATAATCATAACTTACAGCCATGATTGTATCTTTGCTGTTCTCTTTTACCCCTTTATAAACCATTTGAGTAGATGCGGACAATACAAATTTGAATTTAATGCCAGTCTCTTTGCCAATGGCTCTTATTATGTCAGGTGTTATGCCACCAGCCTCTCCATTGTTATCATATTCAAAAGGTGCCCAATCAGTCTCATAATATACGTAGACCGTAGGTTTTTTTTCCAAATATGCACGTTCTTTTTTAGTGAATCCTACATTCTTTGAGGAATTCGAGCCGAAATATAATTCAAACATATCAACATTAAAGCCCGCATTATAACTCAAAAGCTGTGACATTGCACTGTCGAGTTCTTTTTGTAAGCTCGGATGTTTTTTTGACGTGACTACATATACCGGCTCCGGATAGCATCTGGCCAGAATAACATGCCCTGCAGGCGTCTCATAGTAATTTGTCTGTGCCACCATATCTACTTTGCCGGCATCTAATGCCGCAAACATTGCCGCTCCACTTTTATAAGGTTTCCCCTTGAGCTTGAATCCATTATCTTCCGCATACCTCTCCACTGAGGTATAAATCGTGCTGCCTTTTTCATAGCCTAAAGTCAAACCATCAAAGTCTTTAAAATCATCATAGCCGAGCTTAGTATCTTTATTTCCGAAGATATAGCACATTTCTGTTCCCATTGCTTCCTTGGAATAATTGAAATAGTTGGTTCTCTCTTCAGTCATAGAAACATCCATCAGAACATCTATGTCTCCATTTTTCTCCATTTCGATCAACTTGTTCCAAGGGGCTTCAACGTACTCTATCTTCCAATTAGCATACTCTGCTATTGCTTGCATATATGCTTTCTGGAATAGAACAGAACCGCTTTCATTACCGGCTTCACTGGTAGTATCGGTATCAAAAAGCCCAACCTTAACTGTACGTTGAGATGTAGTCGCATATGCTTGAGTGCTCATAGGCGGCACTAAAAAAGCAAGAAGCAACGTTAATGCAGTGACTAGTGCTATTAATTTTCTCGTTAATCTTCTTGCCATAGCGTTCACTTCCCCTCTCAAGGATAAACCCTAAACGACTATTCTTATTTGTGATATTATTATAGCTCCGCAAACCGCAATAAACAAGCAGATTCTTAAGCTTGCAGGGCTTTTAAATTTCTGTCGCATCCTCCACTGCATCAAGGAATTCCATGCGCAAAGCCTTCCTGCTCATCCAGCTTGCAAATATCCACGATGCGTAGGTTCCAAAGGCGTACAGTACTATCATGACAACTGCACTGATCCAGCTGTGGGAATTAAGTATTGCCGGTATCTGCAGCGTATTGATGATAGGCATGTCAGGCAGTTGAAGTTTCATAAGGAACATATAGTTCCAGTTATTGAAGATATCTATGGCCAGCACTCCAAACACCGATACGAAATTGACTATCAAAGCATTGACAAGTTCTTTCTTCCCAATCAGCTTATGATAATGAATTATACGGAGCAGAGCAACGTACGTCATTCCAATATGCATCGTAAAATACGCCCAGCGCGTTATGTGCGGAAAAGCAAACGGCTTGGGGCTTGAAAAGAATGTGGCCGATATTCCTCCATATATGCATGACATTATGGCAAAATCTTCTAATGGCTTTATGTGGAAGAAATAGGTCAGGCATATCAATATTCCTGCTATCCTGCAAAGATACAGCGGATACGGATCGCCGCCAGCATGAAGAATGAAATACCAGTAATAATAGATTGCCTGTGCTGCAATAACTATGAATACCAGCACCTTTTCAACTAACTCAAAAACCGGCATCTTCCTTATATCGCCTGAACGGCGAAATATCCAGATAAACCCGATCACGAAAGCGATACAAACGGCTATATGCCCAAGACTCATTATATTGAACACTTCGTCGTATTTGGTCCTCGTCATATACTTAAACAATTCTCTCATCGAATACCCCTAGCTGTTACTTTTGATTGCTGATTTTATTATATAATCCCTCTATTGAGCATGCTATTTCATCTGCCTTAAGCTGCGAACAGTTGAAACACGCATCATACATGAGCGGGTCTCCCCAGACGCCATCCTTGCTCTCTTTGATTTCCGGTTTGTAAAACTCAAAGTATTCGCTGCGTAGCTTATCTATCTTGCGAATCTGTCTTTTTGCCTCAAATTCACTAACGTGCTCTCTCTCCACAACATTCGCTATGCGATCATCGAGAAATGCCGTGATAAATACGCATATAACATTAAACTTTGTATTAGTCTTAAGTATCTGCCCGGCGTTACGCCCTACAAACACGCAGTCGGACATGGCCGAATACTCTATTATCGCCTGTTCTGTCGACTCCATGAAAATCTCCTGCGGCGACTTGCCCGAATACTCAGCTGACCCTTCAGAATACATGTTTTCATACAGCCAGTCGTTGGCCTTCTTTGGACGTGTGGCTTCCAGCAGACTGGTATCCACGCCGCTTATTTCCACAGCCTTTGCTATCAGCTCACTGTCATAGCATGACAATGACAGGCGCGATGCAACTTTCTCTGCAATGAGTAAACCGTTGCTGCCATACTTTCTGCTGATGCATATACAAGTTCTCATTACGCCTTACCTCCCAGCTGAACTATGCAGTCATAGCGTATTACGCTTCCTTCTATGGAATAGCTTGGTTTGATTCCCGCCAGGTATTCGCCTTTTGCGGGCCTTTTGATTATGACCTTACGCGGTCCTGCATATATGGCCGCCTGCAGTAAAGCCGCCTCGTCTGTGCACGGCTGCTCCAACTGCTGCAGCATCTGAAGTTTTTTCTTGACCAGTCCGCTCTTCTGGCGGGCCGGAAACATCGGGTCCAGCAAAACTATGTCAGGCGGCTTTTCCAGTGTTGTCAAAGCCATTATGCTATCGCCTTCTACAAGCTCCATGCGCTGGACAATATTCGACAATTCAGGCACCTCTGCAGCTCTGCGAAGAGCATCTCCCAAAAGCATAGCTATGATATGGTCCCGTTCATATAGCTGTACAGTATATCCTGCGGCGGCCAGCAGGAATGAATCCTCGCCAAGGCCAGCCGTGGCATCTATCACCTTAAAGGGGCCAACTTTACCCTTAATTCTTGCTGCACGCACTACAAGCTCACGCTGCAGATCATTACTGCGGATTCGCTTAATAAGCTTTGTGAAATCACCACGCAGTTCCTGATTGCCTGAAATGAGAGACAGACCATCATCATCGGTGCGAAAGAACATCCCAGGATGACCCGTTATGACCTCTTCATTATATTCTTTCTCTCCCCTTTCAGTCATATCATGCTTCCTTCCTAATTATTTAACAATAATCCTGCCTGAGCCTGCCGGATCTGCATATTTACTTCCCACAGTTCCGCCGAGCTTGCCTTTCACATAACTTATAAGGACATCGACGTCAACCTGAGTTGCGTCTTTCAGGACTTTGTCGCCTTTGAACATGGACATGCCGTCACCGCTTTGGCAGAGTGTATATGTCAGTCCTGCGACTTTATATGTCTTGCTGAGGCTCAATGCCTCATACTTCTTTGTCGTCTTATTATATACCTTGATATCAGTTACTCTGTACTCGCCTGCCACTTTCTGGAACATACCATTGGCATCCAACTGTACGGTAGAAGGCTTAGACGAATCAATTGTATATTTTAAACCTGCCACCTGCAGGAATCCACCACATTCGTCAGGGTACTTAGATGCACCAAGCTCCAGCGCATCCTTGATCTGTTGCCCGCTGGCAGAGATCATGCTGGAAGAACCACTAAACGGAAATACATTCAGCATATTATTATATGTAATGTTGCCCGCAGCAACGCTGGCACGAATTCCTCCACCATTGATAATTGCAATATCCGAACCCATGACGTTTTGGAATGCATCTGCACAAAAGTCTCCCAGATTTGTTTCCGCGGTACGAATTGCGCGCACTTCAGAATCCGGTTTATTAATAGTCAAAGGATACTCTGTAATCCCTATGACCTGATTCATGATATCCGCGTATGCGTCCTCCTGTGCCTGTATTTCAGCTGCAACTGCCTCATCTTTTGCAGTGTAGTCCGTAGTCGATACTAAATTTGGTAATATAAAGCCTTCTTGGGTGATTCTCAGTACGCCGATATTCGCGAATTTAGTGCCTGTCTGTGAATAGAGCACTGCCTTTCCCTTAGAATTGTCAAAGGCATATGATGCGTATGTCTCATGAGAATGTCCGTCCAGCATTATGTCTATACCGTATGTGTGTGATATTACATTCTTTGCGTTCCAGCGTGTAGTCACACCGCCAATTCCCAAATGTGAAACAGCGATAACGTAGTCGGCACCAGCTTTTCTGGCTGCATTCACTGAACTTTGAACCTGCTTATAAAGGCTCTTTCCTGTCTTATCACCACAGAAAGTATAAATGTACTTACCTTTGCTGTTTTGGAAATATGAAGGAGTCGACTTGGTGATAGACTCCGGCGTAGATATGCCAACAAAGGCTACCTTGGTATCACCGTAGGTCTTCATAGTGTAGCCCAGGTATACCTTCTTATTTGTTTTAGTGTACTTGAAATTGCAGCTTACCACCTTGGTATCCAGGGACTTCATAAGGCTCTTCATTGTAGGAACGGTGTAGTCAAATTCGTGATTTCCCAAAGTGACAACATCGTAACCCACTTTGTTCATAATGCTTACTATGCTCTTGCCCTTGGAAAGTGTGCCAAGTGTACCGCCTTGTACAAAATCGCCACAGGAAACCACTGCAACATTATCTGTCTTTGCTTTTACTTCAGACTTCAAGGCCGCAATATTGGCGTAACCATCCACAGAACAGTGAACGTCGTTATCATATAGTACTACAATATCTGTGCTCTTAATATTGGATACAGGCGAGGTAGTGCTTGCTGCGTATGTCTTGGTACTTACCATCGCCGACATTGAAATCATCAAAGCGACAGCCATTAATGTAACTAATACTTTTCTCATCGTTCCAATCTTCTTCATAATCTTACCTCTTAACTCAATCTAACCTTTAAAATGCAACGCCAACATTGTCAAATCATCAAACTGCGGTGCATCCTTGACAAACTGTTCTACATCCTCATTCACATTAGCCAGCAGATCCTCGACCGATGCGTCAGGATTTTTATTAAGTGCCTCGATCATCCTGTCGGTTCCAAACATCTTATTATGACTATCCGTCGCCTCCGGAACGCCATCAGTATAGATAAATACCATCTCATCTGGTACCAGAGTTATCTCAAATTCCGTGTATTTTATGTGCTCCAGTCCGCCAACGACTAGATCATGCTTTTCAACATGCAGCTCAAATTTTTTCCCCGGATATCTGACAGCAGGACATTCATGCCCTGCATTTACATACTTGAGCAGTCCGCTGTCCAGGTCCAGTATTCCTAGCAGTACCGTGACGAACATGCCTGCTTCGTTATTTTCACAAAGCTGATCGTTGACATATTCAAGCACTTCCTTTGGCGACAAAGTCTTCATACATGCATCCTTTATCAAAGTTTTGGCAATGACCATGAACAAAGCCGCCGGGATGCCTTTTCCTGATACATCTCCCATTACTATTCCTATATGCCTGCCATCTATATTGAAGAAATCATAGAAGTCGCCGCCTACCTCCTTGGCAGGTGTCATTGTCGCATAAAGTTCTATTTCCTCACGCTCAGGAAATGCCGGAAAGATATGTGGAAGCATCCCTTCCTGTATCTTTGTCGCTATCTCAAGCTCGGCGCCTATTCTTTCTTTTTCGCCTGCAATCATAGTAATCTGTCCTATATAATCGTTGATTTCTTGCTCCATTACTTTAATAGACCCCGCAAGCATTTCCACCTCATCCTTGGTGTGAATATCAAGAGCCGAGATTTTAGAATTCTCATCCTCATGCTGCTTGTCCGAAACAAAATCCGTGACTGCATCATTGATCTGATATATAGGCTTTATCAAATGTTTGTCTGTGAAGCGTACTATTAACGTTGCTAACGGTAACATCAATAGCAGCATAAGTATCATCATGCTGAAAAGGAATTCTCTACGCTGCTTATAAACCACTTCCATATCTGTATCTACGCAGAAATTACACACATAAGTCCTGTTTGCATCGAATACCGGATGATATGTGGAAACCAGATTACCATATTCTTTTTCATCATAAGGATATCCTGCCAAAGCATAATTATTTTGCTGCAGGCTATGTATTAAATCTTCGCCCTTCGCTTCAATATCGCCTGGATAAAGTGCCTCTGCACCGATTGTACCGTCTGCCAGATATACAAAGTTCTTGTTTTTGACATCAAAAAAGCCTAAATAAACGTACTTGACGTGGTTGTTTTTCAACATCGTTTGAAGCACATTTACCAGGTTCTTATATGCGGTAGATGAAACCACTGACTGGAAATGCTTATGGTATGCCTTGATTTCCATATCTGTAGCAGCAGTTGAATCGACAGTCTTACCCTCTTTCTCTAGTTTTGAATAAATAGCCGAAACTTTGTTGCTGACTTCTATAATATCATTTTTATTACAGAGAGATTCTGCAGATTTCGCAATATCTCCCGATACTCTTTCATATTCATCTGTGAATCTTATTGAATATACGCCAAAACTAATGCCAACCGCACTTACTATCATCAGAATTTCGATTGCCATTATCATCCAAACCAATTTTCTTTTCAATCCTATCTTGATTTTAAGCATAATCATTCCTTCACATACCACAGTAATTAACGGATATATTATACCACTTTATCATAGCATAGTGGTAGTGAAACTTATTTTTGGGTTAAATTGTATATTAACTTCATTGTTTTCTATTATAACATATGCTATTATTTATGATAATAGATTACGTTCAAGGAGGAATTATATGTTTACGAAAGCTATTACGAGAAGGCCATGCAAAGCGCTGGTAAATGGAATATCAACTTATCTTGAGGAAGGTAAGCCGGTTTACGAAAATGCTATTAAACAACATGATCAATACGTAGCAATCCTTAGGGAGCTGGGACTTGAAGTAACGGAGCTTGATGCGGATGAAAGATTTCCGGACTCATGCTTTGTAGAAGATCCTGCTGTCGTAATGGAACGCTGCGCTATCATAACTAACCCAGCAAGGGAATCAAGAAACGGTGAGAAATTCGAGATCATCGATACAATCAGGAAATTCTATTCAGATGATCAGATATTCCACATCGAGGCACCTGGCACCATGGAAGGTGGAGACGTAATGAGAGTCGGCGACCACTTCTATATCGGTATGTCCGACAGGACCAATGCAGAAGCAGCAAAGCAGTTCAATGACATTGTCACTAAGTTCGGCTACACATCATCAACTGTTCCAGTAACCGAGGGGCTTCACTTGAAGGACTTTGCCATATATCTTGAGAACAACAATCTGCTGGTTACGAAAATCATGAGTGAACGTCCTGAATTTAAAGACTTCAACAAATTCGTAATTCCACCAGAAGAAGTTTATGCAATCAACAGTCTGTATATCAATGGTACTGTTATCGTACCTAAGGGATATCCTAAAACTCAGAAGATCATAGAAGACCTTGGTTATCCAATCAAACTTATAGACTCTAACGAGTTTAAGAAAATCGACGGCAGCCTGACATGTCTGTCACTGAGATTCTAAATCACGGTAAAACAAAACCCAAGAATCAGCCATTCGGTGTTCTTGGGTTTTTAATATACCTATTTCTTTTTCTTGAACTTCCTGGCTAGGAAGCCTGCCACTCTTCCCGCATCTTCAATAGCATTACTCGCAATAGTGTAATCAGCAAAGGTGCCATCGTCAATCATCTTCTCACGGGTTTTCGCGATTACTTCGCTTTGGGCTTCGACTCCAAGCATATCTACGGCATCCTCCGCCTGACTTTTCAGTATATCACCCTTGTTGTCCTTCATATAGCTTTTGACAGCCTCCTCAGACTGTTTCATTTCTTCTTCGGTCAATTGTCTCTGCTTGGGAATGCACTTTGTCAGCAAGGAATTGAATCGTTCCTGCATGCCTTCTGCAGCAAACCGCTGTTCAAATTCAACGGCATCGACGCACTGTTCTCCTAAGTTTTTTACATCGCTTATGAAAGCATCTGTCTCACTTTGCATTTCTGCAGGTATCGTATAGTATTCATCAAAGAAATTCACTCTGATATCAACACTGTTTCTTACTTCTTCAATCATGGTGCATGTCCTTTCTCTTCAAATATAATATAATCCCTATCATTTCACATTTTATCATAAAAAACGAATATAGGAAATACTGTGTAAATGTCAATATTCTTGTTTATTTTAATGTTTGTTGTAGTATAATGTAATTCATGATTTGAAAGAGGGGCAATAGTTATGGACATTCAGGCACTGCAATACTTTCTAGCTGTTGCAGAATGCGAAAGCATCAGTAAAGCTGCAAAAAAATTATATATATCTCAACCAACACTAAGTCAGCATATCATTCAACTAGAAAAGGAACTTGGTGTTTTACTTTTTCAAAATGGGAAAAGGAAAAAGGTTTTATCCAAAGAAGGAGCCATCTTTGAAAGCCGCGCAAGAGAGATCATCAATCTGGCCAATAAGACTGTTGCGGAGTTAAATGACAGCTTGGAGAATGTCTCGGGTAGTATTTCCATCTATTGTGATGAATTCATAACTGTTAAACGGCTTTCTTCTTTGTTGATGACATTCAGCCACGAATATCCTCACGCTTCATATAATATACATACTGCAAGTTCTGCTGCTATCCGTGAACGTCTTGATGATGGTATAGCGGACATATGAGTTATGACTGGCTGTATCGATGACACCCGCTATGAATCTGTAGTCACAAGTGACAATAATAATTGGTCTGTGATCATGAAGAATAATGATCCGCTGGCTTCTAAGGAATTCGTAACACCTTCTGATTTTGACTCAAAACCGATTATTATATTAGGAAATGGTATACTTTCCGATAGAGTTGTTGGCTGGTTGGGAGATTACTACGACAAATCAAACGTCAGGGTCAAAACCAATGTAAAGACCATAATGCCATCACTTGTGCAAAACGGACTTGGCTATGGCTTTATGCCAGAGAGCTACTCTTTGCTGCTGAGTAACCGCAGGACCACATGCCGTCCTTTGAAGCCAACGATGAATGAGACCACTGCTTTATACTGGCGCAAAGACACCGTACCTAGCAAGACATTATCGTTGTTTATCGACCATATACAAAAATACTATCATCATTGATTTGATTAGTATTTATAAAGGCAATACTATTTCTGTAGTATTGTCTTTTTTTCATATTTTCAAGAAAAATCTTGGCTAACATGATAGCTTTTAATATAATATCGTTGTCGTAGAAGCAAACCTAAATGCCTCTAATGATAAGTAAAATAAAATAAAACCGAGGCTAGAGCCCTTTCCAGTTAACGCTGTGAAAGGGTTTTAGTTTTTAGCAAGAGAAAATAAGTCAGTATTCAAATTATTAATACTATTCGTAATGCATTAGCAATTTGAATACAACTGACCAAAGGTTTGGTTAATTCTTTTGACATTAATATAATGGTATTTGTTATTTATTATGGACTTATTATATTTATTTTGGAGGTGAGATCAATTATGTCTCAAGGCACAGGCAGAGAAGATGAGGCCCTCGAGAGAGGACTCAAGCTCAGACACGTAAACATGATCGCCATTGGCGGCGCTATCGGAACTGGCCTATTCGTAGGAACAGGCGGCTCCCTGAGCGAAGGCGGTGCAGGCGGTATCCTTTTGGGATATTGTTTAATCAGCGTCATGATATTTTTCTCAATGACAAGTTTGGGAGAAATGTCAACTTACATGCCGGTATCAGGTGCATTCGAAACTTATTCAACAAGATTCGTAAGCCCTGCATTCGGTTTTGCAATGGGTCTTAACTACTGGTTCAACTGGGCAGTTACGATCGCATGCGAGTTGGAAGCAGCAACTCTAGTACTGAGATTCTGGTTCCCACATGCTAACTCATTGATTTGGAGCGTTGCGTTCCTGCTGTTCCTGTTCTTACTGAACTGGTTCTCGGTAGGTTCCTTCGGCGAAGCAGAATTCTGGTTCGCAGGAATCAAGGTAGTTACTATAGTCGTATTCCTGGTTGTAGGCGTACTGATGATAGCTGGAGTAATGGGTGGAAATTCACCTGGATTCTCCAACTGGAACGTAGGCAAAGGTGCATTCCCTAACGGAGTTGGTGGAATGATCAAGGTATTCCTAATTGCAGGATTCTCATTCCAGGGAACTGAACTTATAGGTATCATGGCCGGTGAGGCTAAGAACCCTGAGGAAGCAGTTCCTAAGGCTGTAAAAGCTATTTTCTTCAGAATACTGTTATTCTACATAGGATCTATCATCGTAATAGCATTCCTGCTTCCTTACACAGATCCAAGTCTGTTGAAGACTGGCGTAGAGAACATTTCTGTAAGCCCGTTCACTCTGGTATTCCAGAGAGCCGGAATAGCTATTGCAGCAGCAATTATGAACGCAGTAATTCTTACATCCGTACTGTCAGCAGGTAACTCAGCTATATACGCTGGTTCTCGTGTACTGTACGCTATGGCTACTGAGAGAAAACTTCCTGAAGCTTTTGCAAAGACCAACAAACGTGGCGTACCTTACGTTTCACTGATCTTCACAACAGTATTTGGACTGCTTTCATTCTTCGGTTCATTCGTTGGTGAAGGAACACTTTACCTCTGGATGGTAAACACTATTGGTATTTCAGGATTCATCACATGGTTCGGTATTGGTCTTGACCACTACAGATTCAGACAGGCCTTCAAACTGCAGGGCAAAGATGAAAGCGCACTGAAATATAAAGCTAAATGGTTCCCAGTTGGACCTTGGATCTGTATGCTAATGTGTGCATTCGTCGTTTTATTCCAGTGGTATGCAAATGGCGTTTCAGACTTCCAGAGTTTCATGGCTACCTACATCGGACTGATTTTATTCATCGTTCTATGGGTAGGCTGGAGACTAAAGCATCACGACAAACTTGTTCCGCTGGCAGAGATGGATTTGACACCAGATCAAGGAAACATCAAGGAAAGAGCAAAATAAATAACAAAACAAATTATAAAACCGTGGAGATTCTCCACGGTTTTGTTTTTCTTATTTATAGCTTATTTATCAGAATTTGCCGCTATCAGCATCTCCTGCCAGCTTTTGATTATACCTCCCTGCAGGAACCATTTTCCGAAATATCTTTTGCGACCTCATAAACATATTCAGTCAGTTCCATCATCTTTTTCCACTGCGATTCATCCGCATCCACGTAATAAAAATTCATCGTGCCCGCGCGCCTCATGTTGACTATGCCCGCGTCCTTTAGCGTCTTCAAGTGATGTGAGACGGCAGGCCTTGACAAATGCGTCTTAGATGTGATTTCGCCCACGCGTATGCCGTTATGGTCGCTCAAAAGTAGAGCGGTTATTATCTGCTGTCTAGTTTCATCGCCAAGAGCAACAAAGGCAGGTTGAAGCTCTTTGAATTCCTTTGCTATATGCTCAGTCCTGATCTTGCACAGTTCTTCTCTCGTCATCGATTTTTTCCTCCTTTAATGCTTAAATTTCTGCACCTATGTTGAAGTTTCTGCTCTTCCCAGCGGTAGCATTTTTATATTCGATGGCATGCTGCGGGCATCCGTCTATACAAGCCATGCAATGTGTACACGAATTTCCCCATTTCGGCATTCCATTGTTGAGTTTAACGTTATTCAAAGGGCAATGTTCCTCGCACTGTCCGCAGCCGGTACATTTTTCATTAGTATGAAATCCTTTTGCCGATACGCTGGTCTTATAGAATATGGGATTTATAATGCTCGACATCATTCCGCCGCCGTTGACGCTGTTATCGAATCTGCTGTGATCCCTGATGGCATCGCTTATCCTCTTGATATCAGGCAAGGCTGCTTTATAGATCTCCACTGCCTCCTCATGATCTGGAACGTCATACATCGCTATATAGCTTTGCGGCAGGCAGACATAATCAAATCCGATGATCTGCATTCTCTTTTTTGCACAAAGCCTCTTTATATATTTTTCCGACTTATATGGGGTCTCAAAGCAGGTCATGATAAAGTATGCCTGTTTGCTCCCCTTCAAAGTCATCCCCTCAATACACTTTTCCACCACTCGAGGCATTCTCCCAGCGTACACTGGAAGTACAAATACGTATGGCTTTTCCGACTCTAATGTCGGTACCTGCCCGGCTTTCATTATATCATTTATTGATGCAATCTCATCATCAGCAGTTTCAGATATCTTTTCCGCCACGAATCTGCTGTTTCCTGTTCCACTAAAATATAAAATCATTGTTTTTACCTCACAATTCTATCGTCTGCTCCATTACTTCTGGATCGTGGCTTGCCAATATGACAGCGCCACCTTCTTCCATGTTCTTAACCCAGTGTAAAGAATTTTTCATTTTCACTTTATCAAATACCGGCCCCGGCAAACGGCCTTCGCGCCAGGACTTTTTTCCATAGCCCGTATCTCCTGCTACAAGAACGGCTTTACCATGTTGGCTGACAAGTACTGTAAGAGAACCTGCAGTGTGCCCCGGGGTAGCGATTATCTGCACCGTTCCATCTCCGAAAATATCACAGGACTTACCAGCAGTTCATCACCCTTATTTTTATCATATCCTCCATTTATACCACCTTTTGATTGTCGCTTTAATTTATTAGTTCGAACTTAAGAACCATTATAACAGATGTTTTCCGATTTAGTTCAATGGGAAAGCAAATCGAGACCATTGAACTAAAAAACAGAACCCCTGAAACTTATAGTTACAGGGACTCCGTTATAATACTTGCTATAATGCAATTATTTTTTATTGATATATTCAAATATGATATCATACAGCTTGTTCGCATCTATAGGCTTGGCAATATGGGCATTCATGCCGGCATCCAAGCACTTTTTTATATCATCATCGAAGGCATCTGCAGTCATGGCAATGATCGGTATCATAGCAGCATCCGGACGGTCCATTGCACGGATTTCCTTTGTAGTCTCGAGCCCGTCTTTATGCGGCATCCTGACATCCATCAGAATAAAGTCATATTCACCGGCATTACTTTCAGTAAACTTTTGAACTCCTGCTTCTCCGTCTTCAGCGGCATCCACAGCAACTCCCTTGACTTCCAGCAGCTCAATCGCTATCTCGCGGTTCAACATATTGTCCTCACATATCAAGCACTTTTTACCGCTTATATCAATACTGTGCTCGATGCTTTCTACAGACTCCTGCAGTTTGACTCCATCGACCTCTTCCAGGTGCAGGCGCACTGTAAAGGTTGTACCGTTGTTCTTTTCACTTTGAACATCTATGGTACCACCCATAAGATCTATCAGCTGCTTTACGATAGACAATCCAAGTCCAGTTCCAACCGATTCATATCCATGTCGTTTTTCCTGAGAGAATGGATCGAACAACCTTGGCATGAATTCTTCCGTGATTCCTATTCCATCATCCATTACTGTAACTACAATGTCAGGATCATATGCATCAGTCGGATCATCCTTAACTGAGATCCAGATATGACCACCTGACTGAGTATATTTAACCGCATTGTTGATTATATTCAGGAATATCTTCTGAACATTCAATCTATCCATTAGTACCATACGGCTTCTAAATCCGGACTCATCTATCTCCACCGAAATGTTCTTCTGTTTAGCAATTTCAGTGACGGGAACAATGATTTCCTTCACAACAGAGCCAAAGTCGTCCGGCTCCTGATTAAGTTCAAGCTTACCGCTGTTGACTTTTGAAAGCACAAGGGTATCATTGATCAGTTCCAGCAAAAGATTGCTTGAATCTTCTACCTTGCTTAGATATTCATCTCTCTTCTCCTCTGAGATATCCTTTCTGCGTGCCATATTCGTAAATCCAACTATTGCGTTTAGAGGTGTACGCATATCATGACTGATATTAGAGAAGAAAGTATTTTTCGCATCAACACTTTTCTGGCTTTCCTCAGCCTGTACCTTCTGCAGTCTCGCTTCATTTTGCGCTGCCAGCAATTCTCCACGTTCCTTTTGGCGGCGACGCAGCATTATCAATGCCCACACGAGCCCCAAAACCAGTATCAGCAATGCTAATAATACAAGCACGATGATAAGCGGTGGTATTCTGGAGATAGTAGTCTTCCAGTCATTTTCAGGTACCGTATCCTTGGTAACTATGCCATTAAAACTGCTCTTTGTAGCGTCGATGCTCTTGTTCATGATAGTGCACAAAGTCACATTGTCTGCATCTACAGCACTGCAAAGCTCTGTAGTCATTCCCGGCACGGGTGCAACACTGTATGTCGCTACATTGTTTTGATTGATCAGCCATGTGGCGCTTGGCAGTCCAACGATCAACGCCTCTACCTTGCCAGTTTTCATTGCCTTAAAACATTCATCGGCATTGTCATAGCCCACGAGTGTTACACCCTTCAAATTCTGATTGATCAAGTCACTCAAAGAATGATAGGCTGATTTCTTTACAGCTATCTTCTTAACCTTTGAGCTGCTCGTGCCCTGTCTCGTAAGCATTACGTTATTGACGGTAGTGAAACTGTCTGTCAAAGCGAATCCCTTTTGGTATGCCGAAATTATACCATCGATGTACAGCCCAATGATATCGATATCACCATTTTTTTCAGCCTTCACCATTTCATTCTGTGTATCGTATGTCTTATACTTGAACTTCAACCCGGAATAATTTGCGAGCAGCTTATAGTAATCAGGAATTATTCCCTTATCCGATTTCTTGTAATACGGCTCATTTCCATTGAGCACCCCTACGGTTATAGTAGGATGCCTTTTTATGTATGCTTTTTCCTTGGATGAAATCGGAAGCACATTACTCTTGAACTGGGTTTCATACTTGCTCTTCAACGTTAACAGGTAATCGATATTTCCAGAAAGGATCTGTGCAATTCCTTCATCGACTTTGTTCTTAAGTCGTACGTCGTTTTTTCTGAATGCGAAATAATATGATTCTGGAAGCAGTTTCAATATTGTATGGAACTTGGAAGTATACCCTGTACCGACTCCTGCGTTATAAACTTCGCCGTCGATTTTTCCGCTTTCAAGTGCCTTAGACATCTCATTAATATCTGCGTATTCTTTTATTACCGGTGAAACACCATGCTCACTACACCAGTTTCTGAAATCATTATTATTAGCGTAGCTTGACAATACGCCTATTTTCATTTTACTTACCTGATTGATATCGCCATATGTCCATCTGCTGTCATTGGAACGTACAGCAAGAGTACTGTTAATCGTGCCTATGACCTCATCGGTGAATAAGTACCTGCTCTTGCGATCAGATGTTTTGACCACATCTGCCACTATATCGTACTTACCCTTGTCAAGATTGCCGAGAAAATCAGGATCCGTGGAGGAATCTACAAACTTGATTTTCATACCGGTTTTCTGAGCGACATTTATCATGACTTCAACGTCCATGCCTCGCCATACTTTGTTCTTATCCTGATAAGCATATATTGAGTTGTTAAGCACTGCTACCTTTATGGTTTTTCCTGTACTGCTCGCTGCCGAGACAGGCGTTACCGCTGCTGGCATCAAAACAAAGCATATCAACATAATTAAACACGTTAAAATGCTTAGAAGCCTCCTAATCATAGTGTTTCCTCCTCAACCCAACATATCACTTCAATATGCTACAACATTATAATTATTATAATCTATTTTCAGAAAATTGTACATATTAAAAAACAGGCATCGAAATGCCTGCTTCCCTCTATATAAGATTTGTCTTTTTTAACCTGTTGCGAATCGTACCGCCGACAAAAGCAGCTATTATCATCTTTACAACATCACCGGGGATATAGAACACAACGCCGGCTATTAAAGCTGCTTTCAGAGACATCCCCGCCACATATGCCAGCCACAAGGTCCCAAATACATAGGTTACGATAGTTCCAAGCACCATTCCGACAAAATACATCACCGTCTTGCCTTCGTACTTTTCTATGAACCATCCGGCAATTATCGCCATGAATATGAAGCCTATCAGATATCCTCCTGTAGGTCCAACCAATTTCCCGGGTCCTCCTGTGAATCCAGAAAATACTGGTACGCCCACAAATCCAATGAGCAGATAAAGAATGTAACTTATCGTACCACGCTTCCACCCGAGCAGTATCACCGCGAAATAGATGGCCAGATTAGTAAACGAGATCGGAACTGGTGAAACCGGCAGTGGAATCGACAGCGGCCCCAGGATACATATTACCGCTGCCATCAAAGCTATAGCCGTCATATTGAAGGCGTTTGATTTGTTAATTGTGTTTGTCTTGTTTTGCATAATAATACTCCATTAGTTTTTTCATTAGTTATATAATAATGGAGCGTTAGCATATTGTCAACCTTTTTATTTTCTATAGGTGACAATGCCAACATCAACGCCATTTTGGACTTATCCATCGCTTTGACGTAATGTGCATCGCCAGCGTCGAATTTGAAGTTTTCTCCTGCTTTGATAAAATGCTCATTGCCTGCTCCCTTCGATTACTTCTTCCTAGAACATAGATCTGACTATCTCAGCAAATACTCTGACCGCTTTTTCCGGTTGAATGTCCTTATGCTGCAGTGTCACACAATACATGCATGAATAAATGCAGTCAAGCTTCAGGTCGTTTTCATCCGTTTGTTCAAGCTCATTGCTTTCATATATCCGCTTCCTGAATTCGCTGCCCATCATTAGCGGAAGCTGACTGTTGAATTCAGTAGGCCCTATTTCAGGGAATTTTTCTTTTATCTTCATCTCAGAGAATACCTGTAAGAAATGCATTAAGAATTTCTCCGGTTCCTTTATTGCCATGCTGAAATCCACTTTTTCCAATCCCTTTTCTGTCTGCTCCAATATCACTTCTTTATATAACGACGGAATATCCTGATAATGCAGGTAAAAAGTCCCTTTGTTTATCATTGCCGCCTGGGCAAGCTCAGTCACCGTAATCTTCCCCACCGGTTTTTTCCTTATCAATTCCATAAAAGCATTTTTTATGTTCATCTTTGTACGCACTACGCGCAGATCACCGTTGTTCTTTGCCATATAAGAACTCTCCTTTGACGATTTTACTCAACGATTTTTTAAATATGTCGTTTAAACGACGTAATAAATTAACCGCTTATTGTTTATTAGACTACCGTCTATTATAATCAAGGCATAAGAAAAAGTCAAACACAAATCGGAGGTAAACAAAATGACAAATTATCTGCGCCATAACTGGTACCATGTTGGAGGCATAATTTTTGCCGCATTATCATTTTTCTATATTTTCTGGGGAAGTTTCCTGAGCCATATTCAGGGCATACTGCTTGCCAGCTTTATGGCTATGCTGATACATCAGTGTGAGGAATACTCATGGCCGGGCGGTTTCCCGTCTATGTCCAATATCGTCATGTGTGAAGAAAAGCAGGCCCCTGACCGCTATCCGTTCAATGCAAATCAGTGCTGGATCAGCAATACTTTCCTGACCTACGCGTTTTATATCATTCCTATCTTCCTGCCGCATATGATCTGGCTGGGACTTGCACAGGTGATACTGGGAATGCTGCAGATCCTGGCTCACGGTGTCATGCTGAACATTAAATTGAAGAGTATCTACAACCCGGGGCTGGGTGCCACAGTATTTCTTCAGTGGCCTATAGGAATCTATTACATACATTACGTTGCCGTTCACGGGCTTGTTGCCGGAGCCGGCACATATGTGATAGGTATTCTCGGCGCCATTGCCGGCGCTTGCATACTGTTCCTGCTACCTATCCTGGTCATGCGCACCAGAGAAACAAAATATCCGTTCTATGAGAGTGAACTGTTCGGATTTGCGGAGAAGAAAATCAAAGCTATAATGTAAATTCAAAGGGAGATTTAAATAAACTCAACTGCTAAAAAACTGCACTACGGTCGTAGTGCAGTTATTGGAGCAACATATACTCCATCGTCTCGTTTATAGACGGCATTGCTCATCCCACAAATGACGCAGCAAGCCTTTGGTTCCTTGCCACCGTCGCCGTGAATGGCCTTTTTTATCACCAGCAGATTCTTTGCGGCATCGTCGATCTGATTAGCTCCCAGTTTGATTTCAAATGCGACCCACTCACCGTCAGACATCTCTAAAATCGCATCAATTTCCTTACCTGAATAATCCTGGTAATGGTAAAGACTGGCGCCAAAACTATCGCCATAGACTCTCAAATCTCTTTCGCAAAGAGCCTCGAACAAAAATCCAAGTGTCTCCAGATCATGAAGCAGCATATCCTTTGTTGCTCCCAAAAGTGCACATGCAAGCGATGGATCTGCAAGGTGACGCTTTTCAGCTTGCTTGACTCGTACGGATGAGCGTAGATTAGCTGAAAATGGTTTCTGATTATCTAACAAAAACATTCTATCAAACAGTGCCAGATAGTTTTTCACCGTTTCTCTGTCTATATCCTCATAATCTGTATCTTTGATATCTTTTACCAGTGTGCTGTTGCTTGCAGTCGTAGACTCATTTCTTGCAAGGGATCGCAGCAGTAAATGCAATTTCTGCTTGTTTCGCTGCACTCCATCAATTCTATGAGCATCATCTTCAATTACAGCATTGATATATTGTCCCGGTATTCTAGCTGCAATATCTATAGGCAGATCCTGGCTTTCCGGCCATCCGCCCCGAATAATAAAATCAATTATATCTGTCAGTTTGACCTCGCCGGTGAGCGCTGTCTCGATGTTATCGTTGCAAAGTGCCTCAAGCGAAACTGTTCCACTTGATCTCCCAGACTCGAACAATGTCATTGGACGCATTCTTAAGCGGGCAATCCTGCCTGCACCACTGTGAAGGATGCCTTTTTTCTGCGGCGTCGAAGAACCTGTGATGATAAACTGACCTTTTTCACCCCGCTTATCAACCTCATATCTTATTGCATCCCAAATCGAAGTCACTTCCTGCCACTCATCGATAAGCCGCGGTGTAGTGCCTGGCAAAATTGCCGATACAGAAAGCTCTGCAAGCTTCCTATTAGCGAAATTGCCTTCAGGATCTCCGACAAAGAATTCGCTGTTGGCATGATATCTAGACGTCCATGTTTTTCCGCACCATTTTGGTCCTTCTATGCATAATGCCCCCATAGCCTGTAAATACACATCTATTTCTTCATCAACTACTCTATGCTTATAGCCTATTATATCCATAAGTATACACCTCATTTCATACATAGAATAGCTTATCCCGCAATATTTGTCAATCTCATTCCACAATATTTTAAGTTTTCATACCGCAATATTCGTAAATTCTATTCCACAATATTTCTATTTGCATACTACTCCATTTATTTCATTGATCATAAAACCCCAAAATGCTCCAGCAGTATTTTGACGCCGAGCATTATTAAAATGAATCCACCGATGAACTCGGCCTTTGACTTGTATTTAACGCCAAAGAGATTGCCGACCTTGACGCCGACAAAGGAAAAACAGAATGTCGTAATACCGATGATCATGGCCGCCAGCAGCGTATTGACCAGTGCGGTCGATGCCACCAGACTGACTGGAACCATTGCAAAGGTAATACCTACTGCCAGGGCATCTATACTCGTAGCTACTGCCATGAGGAACATGGTCTTAACGTCCAGTCCAGCCTCGGCAGTCTCTTCCTTTTTAGAGAGAGCTTCGCGTATCATGTTAAAGCCTATAAGAGCCAACAGCACAAAGGCTACCCATGGTGCAATGGCATCAATGTACTTTTCAAAGCGTGAGCCCAGGAGATAGCCTATCATAGGCATCAACGCCTGGAATCCGCCAAACCAGATGCCGCAGATGACACAGCCCTTGATGCTGGCCTTCTGCATAGCAAGTCCTTTGCATATGGATACTGCAAAGGCATCCATTGACAGGCCAACGGCCAAAAGTAATAGTTCAATTATTCCCATTTAATTCTCCGTCCTTATATAAAAAATAGCAGGTACATTGCTGTACCTGCTTAAATTTCATATTGAAACGCACATACAGCAAAGCCGTTATGTGAGTCTCATCAATTAAGGCATACCAGTCTTTCGACAGTATGTTGATATACCGCGCCCAATGCGCCGATTACTCCCTCAAACATGATGATAATATATCATAGATTTCATCTACTTTCAAGCAGAAAATACCTGGCTAAGTTCTTCCAACTGGCCGCAAAGCTTTTCAGCAGCTGCAAAGTCGTTCTTTTTAAATGCCTTGGTGATACCTGCTTCCAGTTCCTGTTTCTTCCTGTCCGCTGCCAGATAACTTTGTTCAAAGTAATTATCATATATCATTTTACGGAATTTCTTAGTATTCATCGGCCTGACCGTGTTGCCTTCTACAAAAAGAACGCGTTCAGCACTAGTGGCCACCAGATAGAAATCATGGCTGACCATCAGCACTGTGCCCTTGTAGTCTGCAAGGGCCTGTTCAAGGGCCGTCTGGGCATATATGTCCAGCTGGCTGGTCGGTTCATCCAATATCAGTAGCTCCGCGTCCGTGTTAGCTATCATGGCGATCTGAAGCAGATTCTGCTCTCCACCTGACAGCTGACTTATCTTACGATCCAGGCAATCCTCTTCAATGCAGTACTTTGCAAGATACTCCCTAATGTCTTTCTTTGTCCCCAGGCCTGTATCATCCATTATCTCATAAACGGTCTTGTCTTCATCCACATTCTCACCCTGAAGCTGCGACAGACATTCATATGATGTAGCATCATCGATATGGATAGCAGGATCATTATTACTCAGTATATCGCGTATCAAGGTTGTTTTTCCCGTGCCATTTGCTCCGACAATGGCTACCTTTTCGCCTGAAATCAGCTGAAAGCTTACGTTTTCCAGCAGGCTTTTATCAAAGGCCACCTGATAATCAGTTATGCTCAAAACCACCTGGTCCTTTTCAGACTCAACAACGGGCAGTTCTATTTCCGGCTCCCGTACCTCGATAAAAGGTGCCTTTATTTGATTAGCCAGCAGCGTATCCAGCTTTGTCTGCTTTGCATTCACAGATCTGCCGATAGTCGGATTGACCATAAGTGTCGCTCTGGTACGCAGCCTGTCGACCATCTCCTCGGTCCGTCTTATTTCCTCCTGCTCCGCCTGATTCTGCTGCTTAAGTCTCAGTTTTTCACGCAGCTGTGAGCAGTGATATTCCGTGTAGCTTCCGTCGTATTCCTGTATGTCACAATTCTCCAAATGCAGTATCTTGTCAAAGCAGTGATCCAGCAAATATCTGTTGTGAGTGACCACCAGCAGTGTCCCTTTGTAACCGTTGATCAGCTGGCAAAGACTGTTAAGGTTTCCAAAATCCAGGAATACATCAGGTCCATCCAAAACCAGCAGGTTGGGAGCAAACAGCATTTCTCTCATTATCTGCAATATCTTATACTCTCCGCCACTGATCTGTGACAGCCTGTTTTCTTCCAAATCGCTCAAACCCGCCAGATACAGTTCCTTGCGGATATTGCTTTCATAATTATCCCCGTCCATGGCCTCATGGATATCCAAAAGCTTCTGGTACCTCTCAAAAGCACCATCCACATTATCGGCTGTTGCCATTTCCTCGCAGACGTCTGTTATTGCCTGCTGATTTTCCACGAATTGTCTGCTGAGGTATTCGAAAACAGTAAGCTCCTGTGCTTTGTCCCTGACAGTGAACTGACCGGCATACCCGACTCTGCAGCCTTCGTCCCTGATGATTTTTCCATCATACAAATAATCTTCCGGATGTATCAGCATATCAGCGAGAGTCGATTTTCCCGTTCCGTTGCTGCCGATAAGGGCACAGTGGCGCCCAGTTTCCAATGTAAATGAAATCTTCTTATATAAATCTTTTGCAGGAAAACCGTAAGTTAGTTTTTCTACCTGAATCATTCTTATTTTCCTCTTCTCTATATTATTTCCTTGTTGAAATGTCCTCTTGTATCAGTTTCCTGATCAAAAAGTGTCTCATCCAAAGTCCCTTCCAGCTTTCTCAGTGCATCACCGGCGATCCTGCGAACCTCTTCTTCTGACTCAATGGTGAAATTCAGTCTGAACGCCTCGATGCCCTTGATCGATGGCATTTCATCAAGCAGATTCAATATTTTACCATTGAGTATGGTCGTTGTACAGTCGCTATGTGAGATTATCGGGAAAGAGCCATATTCGTCTTTGATCTCATAGGATCTCGTCCTGCATTCGCCGCACTGTCCCATCTTTTTCAATGGGCAGTATTTAGTGAACATCAAAGGCGCATGGCCATAAACCACCATTTCCAGTGCCGGCCATCCATCGTTTGCCTGGTGATACGCATCGATCAGATCGCTGACCTGCTTTTTATTCATCTCATAGGACAAAGTGACTCTTTTGGCGCCCAGCCTGTAAAGCTCGTGGCAGCTTTCCGAATTTACCACGTTTAGTGAATAGTCGGTAACAAAAGGATTAGTTCCTCTGTAACGGTAGATCCCCCCATATCCTCCTATTAAGAGCTGGCCTTCTTTCTCCTCATATGAGTTTTGATTTCTCCTGATTATATTATCAAAGTATATTTCCTTGATTCCGCTGGCAATACAGGCATCGTACTGTTCTTTAGTCGTTACAGCCGCCGTGATATACGGTTCCTGCTGTGCAAAGGATATCTTTTCCTGCGGTATCTCTTCCTTCGTGCCTCTCTTTTTGCCGTTGAGCTTTTCCTCATATAGTCTATCTACGATTTCGCGTCTCGCACTGTTGAGCAGCTTTGCAGGGATAAATGCGTTATATTCCTCAAATTCCACATCGTTAAGCTGGAGAACTGTGTCGCCCAGCCTTGATAGCTGCTTTATCACCTGTTTCCTGGTCGTTGGATTATTGATGGCCTCGCCTAAAGTCTCCTCGCTTTCATAAAGATAGTGACCGCCAAGTCCTTCGGCGTCGATGACCAGCTTGGCATCAGGATAGGCGTATACTTTGAGGTCCAGAGGGAAGCGTCTGAATTCCCCGTCAAGTTCACCTTCCAGTTCCTTGTAAAACAGATAATCCTTGGTCTTATAAACCAGATCGCCAGGTGTCAGCTTCTCCTTGATCTTGATGTAGCAGACATCCTCCGACTTGTTGATCAGGTTGCCGTCCCTGTCGTAAAGCTTGACAACGGACAGGTTCACATCCTCGTTATCGTGGTCGATCCTGATGATATCATTCTGGTTCAATACCCTGTCGAGAGATATTTCGTACATGCCTTTGTATGAGCCTGTGATCCTGCCGATCTCATAGCCAAAGTTGTTCGGCTTCTGAATATTGGTTATGTCTTTAACGTCTTCCCCAAAGAGATAGCCCTTGGTGTAAGTTCTGTTGAATGTCTTGTTTAAATCGTCCTTATCTTCGGCGCCGGCTTTGCCGTCCAATGCCGCCCTGTATATGGAAACTACATTGGCAACATATGAAGGCTCTTTCATTCGGCCTTCTATCTTCAAAGAGTCGATATCCTTCAGCTCTTCTATATGGTCTATGGTATTCAGATCCTTCGTCGACAAAATGTAGCTTTGGCCCAGGGATGTACCCGTGGTTTTGTCGATCAGCTCGTAAAGCTTACGGCATGAGCCCACGCATCTTCCGCGGTTGCCGCTGCGATATCCGATAAGCCCTGACATGAGACAGTTACCCGAATAGGACACGCACAAAGCGCCATGAACGAATATCTCGATCGGCACCCTGGCCTCATTCCTGATTTCTTTTACCTTATCTATGTTTACCTCGCGGGCCAGCACGACTCTGTCTGCTCCAAGTTCTTTGAACAGCAAAGTCCCCTCTATATCGTCGATACCCATCTGAGTCGAGCAGTGGGCCTCCATGTTCTCAAAATGTCTTACTGTATAGTCAAAAACGGCCATATCCTGCACGATAACGCCGTCCACTCCCATATCATTCAATTGTCCAAGCAGTTCCTTCATATCTGTGATCTCATCCTCGAATACTATTGTATTCATGGTAACGTAGATCTTTACATCTCTGAGATGGGCATACCTCACAGCTTCCTCCAATGATTTCAAATCAAAGTTTGAGGAATATGCGCGGGCGCCGAATTTCTGCATTCCCAGATATACTGCATCGCAACCGTTGGATATGGCTGCCTTCAAGGCTTCCATGTTTCCAGCCGGTGCCAATAATTCCGTCATTCTGTCTCCTTTGTTCGTCAGTTATATATTATTTCTGCATCCAAATCCCGTATAAATTGGATATATGAGCACTTAATGGCAATCCCTGCGGGCACACTTTCTGGCATCCAAGTGACTTGGAACACCCTCCTGTACCATGTTTTCTAATGGCCTTTAACTGCTCTTTGCGCTTTTCTCTGTTATTCTCCATAGTCAATAATCTATTATCCGTGTGCATCGCAACTGCACCATAAAATTTTCTGCCCGGATAATAGTTAGGGCATACCTCGAGGCAGCAGCCACACATCAGGCAAGAACCCGACTCATAAATAGTCTCATGTTTTTTTTGAAATGCGTCCGCATCTTTGATTTCATCCAGCCACATCCCCATTTCCCTGATCTGCCTGTGCATTTCACTTCTATCTACCTTCAGATCACAAATGACAGGAAACTTTGTCAAGGGTGCCAATGTCAGTTCCGCCTTTTTTCTGCAAAGCTCTTTAACAAAGGATTCGCAGGCCAGAGCCGGCATTCCGTTTATTACCATTGCACATCCGCCGCATTGACTTTGGCGGCAGCTCATTTCAAAAGATATGGGTTCAGTGATTTTACCATCAACTGTTTCTAAATTCTCCGAAGAATTAAGCCTTTCCAAAATGTTGAGCACTGAATCATCCTGCGAAGCATCAACATTAAATACCTCGGCATAGCTTTCCTGCTCACCGTAACGTTGTCTTTTTATTTCGAGTCTAACGTTCATTCTTAAACCCCCAGTCAAATACAGTATCAACAGGCATTCTCTTCACTTTGACATCTCCATTTTCAATATAGGAAACCGTGGTATTTGTGAAGTCATTGCTTCGTTCCGGGTAATCTGCTCTTCGGTGTGCTCCCCTGGATTCTTTTCTTTCTATTCCGCTGATAACTACGGCCTCTGCAAGTTTCAAAGTACAATCATCCTCATGTTTTGAGTTAATGGTTTTTTCCAACCTAACAAGCTCTGCCATTCCTTCATTCATTTGATCTTCGTTACGAAGTACCGGCATGGATGCCCCAAGGATGTCCCTGATCATCTTTTTCTCATGCTCGCAGATTTCTTTTTCATCCGCGAACTCTTTGATGGCTATATCCCCTGTAGATTCCAGCTTGCAGGCATTCCTGCCAGCAATAATGCCTCCTGCTAAAGCGCCTAAGGTTGAATTCCCGCCAAGCCTGTTAGCTCCATGATATATGCATGCGCATTCTCCAGCCGCAAAAACTCTCGGTATTGAAGTCCTGTGTTCCCTGTCAGTAAGTATGCCGCCCATAAAATAGTGAATGCCAGGCGCTACCGGTACCGGCGCTTTGCTTATGTCTATGTCCAGATAGGTTTTACAAAGATCTTTGATTTCTTTCAATTTTCCATCTATGGTCTCCCTGTCGAGATGAGTCATGTCCAAATAGACCTGGCCCTGTTTCTCCATGGTAGATACCTTATACTCTTCAAATGATACCACATCTCTCGGCGCCAGGTTTCCGACTTCCGGATAGCGTTCTTCCATGAAGTACCACTTCTGATCATCTCTATACACAAAGAGTCTTCCGCCTTCACCTCTTCCGGCTTCCGAGATCAACAGACTCTTATCTTCTGTCTCCACGGTTGTAGGGTGATACTGTATCATTTCAAGATTACCGAATAATGCACCCTGCTTAAACAATTTGGACGATGTCATTCCTGTATTGGTTACCGAGCCTGTAGTCTTTGCGAAAAGTCCGTTGATTCCGCCCGTTGCTATTATAACACCTTCTGCTCTAAGTTTCTTCATTTCTCCGCTGTTTATATCTTTGATCCTGCAACCCAGCGCACTGCCGTCCTCACTCATGATCAAGCTATGGAATTCATACCCCGTCATTTCAATTATACTACCATTGCAGATATTTTTTTCTTTTTCAAGTGACAATGCCGCAATTAGCTGTTTACCTATTCCTGACTTGGAAAAGGTCGTACGCATCTTTTTTTGGCCGCCAAAATATCTTTGATCGATGGCGCCATCAGGAGTCCGATCAAAAGCTACACCTATTTCTGCCAGCCATTCGATGACTTTAGGAGCCATGGATGTCAACTGCTCTACAGCCTTTGGATCTGCCAGATCACATCCTGCATTCATTGTATCCTGATAGTGTTCAAGGGTGCTGTCATGCTGACCTTTGTTGTCTAATGCGGCATTAGTGCCGCCTGCAGCCAGTACAGACTGGCTTCTCTCGGAATCCTGCAGAGAAACCAATGTAACGTGTGCTTTGCCCTTTACCGCCTCCAGCGAAGCGCTGAGTCCTGCCAATCCGTTTCCTATTACGATCACTTCACTCAAAATGACACACCACCTTTCAGATAGTATGTTATACCGCCGCTGATGGCAAAAATGCCAACCACCGCTATTACCACTATACCGATAGTCATAAAGACGTAGTAGCTCCTGTTGGAACGCACAGCACCGAGGGTTACCATTGCTCTTGGGAAACCTGTCATGATATGCGTACTCACTGCCGCGACAAAGATTACAAGTATTATTAGTTCAGGCAGCTGCGGATCCTTTGCAAAATCCTGAATGCTATGGATATGCGCGATCAAAAATACAATAGCCACAATACCCATTATGACCTGAAAGACGTAAGCTCTGTTAGCATTATAGTAAATGCGGGCATGACTCGTCTTGCTATTTATGTAGTTCCTTATAACTCCATATAGTCCGTAAACACTATGGATCATCATATATATTGCCAGAGCCAGGCCAGTGTAAATAATGCTGTCCTTCCAGGCTATTTTCTCCAGCAAAAGCAACGCCATACACGAAAAATGATCTATGCACAGCACAATGCCTATAAGCGATAAGATTGCATTAGCCTTTTTCAATACTCCGTTCCTTTCATTGCTTGACTGCCGGCAATACCAGTTCCATCAAAGTATCTACCAGCTTGTCCGGATCTATCGGCTTAGCTATGTGACCATTCATACCGATCTTAGTGCATTTTTCCACGTCACTGGCAAAGGCATCGGCAGTCATGGCTATTATTGGAACAGTTTCGGAGTCTCTCCTGTCAAGAGCTCTGATTTTTCCAGTTGCCTCATATCCGTCGACTATTGGCATTCTTATGTCCATTAGTATCGCATCAAAATATCCTATCGGCGACTGGCTGAATTTTTCTACACCTATGGCACCGTTCTCCGCGATTTCCACGTTGATTCCGTGTTCTTCAAGGAGCGCCTTGGCAATTTCCTGATTGAGAGGGTGGTCCTCGCAAATTAGTATGTGCTTACCCTTAAGTTTATCTGCGTCAGTGAGAGAAGCTGTTGTCTCAGCTGTTTTCAGTGAATTATCATCAATAAAGTCAAAAACACCATGCAAGGTAAAGGTTGTTCCCTTGCCGAGCTTACTGATAACACTTATCTCTCCACCCATTAGATCAGTCATTTTCTTGGTGATTGCAAGTCCAAGCCCGGTACCGCGGCTTTCTGAAATATCATTTCTGTATTCTTGTGAAAACGGATCGAAAAGAACCTTTTGGAACTCCTCGCTCATTCCTATTCCATTGTCGATGACCTTGAGGGTCATATCCAGCTTATTATCTGGCGTAATTTTCTCTTTGAGGCAGATGGTGATATTTCCTCCCTCAGGAGTGAACTTGATTGCATTTGACAGCAAATTAAACACTATCTGATTCAGGCGGAGTTTATCACCCAGCAAAACTACGCCTTTAATGGTTTCTGCCTTTATCTTGAACGTCTGGTTTTTACTTTCACACAAAGGTAAAATAATTGAATTCAGGTATTCTGCAAATTCATCGTAGTGATACGGCTCCAGTATTAATGTGACCTTGCCGCTCTCAGCCTTGGACATGTCCAGAACATCATTTATCAATCCCAAAAGAAACTGAGATGACGTATTTATCTTATCCAGGCATTTATCTGTTTCTTCAGGATTCATCTGCTTCTTTGCCAGATACGTCATTCCTATGATTCCATTCATAGGAGTTCTTATATCATGACTCATTCTTGACAGGAATTCCGATTTTGCCGAATTCGCATTAGCAAGTTGTTCATTAAGCATCGCCAGTTCTTTGTTTCTTCGGCGTTCCATTTTGCCTTTGTTCAATGCAAATGCAAATCCAAAAGCCAAAAGCAGAAATGCTATGCATATACCTATGCTCTGGATCGGATTGGTATATATCAGACTTCCCAGAGTGACTTCGTTGTCTACAGCAGTATTCTTGTTAATTATTCGCTGCAAATCTTCTTCGGAAATACTCTCCACGACTTTATTCATTATGGAATAAAGCTCATTAGGCTGATTATCTGCCACAGCCACAGACACCTGCTGCTGAAGTCCCTCGGCAGGCTGAGCTTTCAGCCTTGTATATTTAGGTGTGTTGCGATAATAACTGAGCTCATAGCTGTTAACAAAAGTTGAATCTGCCTTGTTTCTATACACCGCATCAATGCAGGCTTTTACCGTCGGGCAGAACTTATATTCATACTTAGTCGACGGATACATCTCTTCAACTAACTTTGTGATATAATAGCCGCTCGGCATCGCGATAGTCTTGATCTTAGTGCCGTTGCTGACGCGCATTACAGGAATGCTAAGGAGAGGCTGTGTCATCCTGTAGCCCATCCTGCTTCCCCAGTCATAATCATATGAGAGTGAAGAAAACATCTGTATCTTGCCCTTATAACCCTTTGTCGTCTCGGAGAAAGAATCCTCCGCAACAAAATTGAATTTGATTCCTGTGACTTTGGTTATCTCAGCATAAACGTCCTTCATTATACCCTTCATATTGCCCGTGGTTTGATCTTTGTATTCAATAGGAGCCCATGAAGGATCATAGCCTACATTTATCTGCTTGTGAGCAGCAATATATTTCAGCTCTGCCTTGGTAAAGCTTATGTCATCTGTTTTTGTCTTGGAATCAAAGTACTTGGAAGCCAGCCTGGAATCGAGGCTGCTGTCCAGATTCTCTATCTGACTTACGGCGTCATTCAGCTGATTATAGATGGCTGGCGATTTCTTGGATGCGGCGAAGTAAAAAGGCTTCTGACTGAAGCTGAGTACCTCCTTGTAGCCGCTGACGTTCATAGACTTAGTCACTACGACCATATCTATTTTCTTGGAATCAAGCATTTTAAACGCCTTATCTATCGTTTTAGCCTCGACTATCCTGACCGAAATATTATGCTTTGTGCAAAGCTCTTTCAAATCCTGCTCTGCTACAGCGCCCTTCATGACTCCTACGGTTTTGCCGTCAAACGCACTGAACTCACCATACGGGAATCTCTTGTCACCGGCACGTGCCACCAATCGGTCGCCTGCAGAACCCGATGAAGCATCAGTAAAGTCCATGGCCTTTGCTCTCTCCGAAGTATTGACCAGCCCTCCAACGATATCTACATCGCCATTTTTCAGCATTTCTATACACTGATCAAAGGTTGCCGGCACGAATTTATACTTCCAGCCGGTGTACTGAGCAATGGCCTGGAGATATTCATAATTGTAACCCGAAGGTTTTCCCTTGCTATCCAGGTTCTGCAGGCCATTCATGGTATACCAGCCTACCCTGACCGTCTTTCCCGTTGTAGCAAAAGAAGGAGTGCCAAGGCACAAAACCATGCATATAATAACTATTAATGTAGTTATACAACGTATCTTTCGCCTCATGACTACTCCTCCAACAATTAATCCTTATTATGTATTATATAACTATTAAATAATTTATACCATATACAAATATGATTTATTTTGTGTTTTTCGTTCCCAAAGTAAAAAAGGCAGGCATCCTTGTGATGCCTGCTTACTGCTCATATTTCAAAGTCCATATTCTTGAGCATTTCTTTATCCTGATCTATGTTATTTCCGGAAGTCGTGAGCATATCTCCCGTTATGGTGGCATTTGCGCCTGCCCGGAAGGCTCTGGCGCCGGAATCAGTCATGGTATTTCTCCCCGCGGCCAGACGTATATATGCAGTCGGGCATATGAACCTGAACATTGCAACTGTACGCAATATCTCGTCCTCGTCAAGCTGTTTCATATCTTCCAGCGCCGTACCCTTTATGGGTATCAGCACGTTCAAAGGGATGGACTCGACTTTTTCTGCGGCCAGCGTCAAGGCCATGTCGATGCGGTCGTTAAAATCCTCTCCCATTCCAATTATGCCTCCTGAACACACCTTCAATCCTACTTTGTGAGCGGCACGTATACCTTTGATCTTGTCCTCAAAGTCGTGGGTGGTGCATATGCTCGGGAAGTAGCCTCTGGATGTCTCGATATTCTCATGATACATTTCTACCCCGCTGTCCTTCAGCTTTTGCATAGCCTCTTCATTAAGCAGGCCATGTGATGCACAAAGGGCAATGCCATACTTTTCATGCATTTCTCTATACACCTCACAGGCCGCTTCAAAGTCCTTACCTACCAGGGTTCTGCCGGCAGTGACTATTGAATACCTGTGCACTCCCTTTTGTTCATGGTATGCACAATCCTTAAGAATGGTCTCTTTGTCCAGAAATCCATAGTGCTCGATGTCTGTGCCGTGGCAGCTGCTTTGTGCACAGAACTTGCAATCCTCAGTACATCCACCGCTGCGGCCATTGATGATGGCACAAAGTTCTACATTATTACCACAAAGTGTCTCGCGAATCTTATCGGCACCAGCCATAAGTTCAGTCAGGTCTGCACTACTCAGGAATTCCAAATTGTCGGAACCTCTGAGCCTGCGTCCATCAATTATATCCTGTACAATTTTATCTACTTCTGTCATTTCTTCAGCTCCTTATATTGCATGCCTCTTCAGCCGGCGATGACGTGGTTAAACAGGCATAAAAACACTCCATTAGTTAGTAATATACTAATGGAGTATCGTGCGCTTGTCAACCCTTTATTCGTCTAAAGGTGACTATGAAGATGCTATATATAAAAGGTATTCTAAGCTGTTATGATTCTGCCTCTATGATGATCTAAAGGCATTTGATATTGCCTTAATCATGGTTTCAGGCTTTATAGGCTTGGTAATGTACCCATTCATGCCAACGCTTTCAGCAATTTCCACCGTTTCCTTAAACGCATCCGCCGTAAGAGCAATAATCGGTATGCGGCTGGCATCTTTACGGTCAAGTTTTCTAATTGCTTCTGTCGCTTCATACCCATTCATTATTGGCATGCGTATATCCATAAGGATCGCATCGTAATAGTCGATTTCCGAAGCTATAAACATTTCCAGGCCTTCCTTGCCATTCGCTGCACGCTGCATATATATACCGGCTTCTTTCAATATAAGGTCAGCAATCTCGGCATTTATTTCATTGTCTTCGAACATGAGTATTCTTTTCCCTGCCAGCGAGCCATACTCAACCCTGCCTATTTCACTCATTGCCTCTACATCATCAGCCATTTGAATCGGAAGTGATACCGAAATTTTCGTTCCCCTATGCACTTTGCTTTCAACTTTGACTGTCCCTTTTAGAATATCTGTATATCTCTTTACAATGGATAGTCCAAGGCCAGTACCATACATTGTAGATACTTCTGAGCGTTTTTCCTGACTAAAAGGTTCAAACATTACGTTCCGGAATTCCTCGCTCATACCTATGCCATTATCTTCTACAATTATTTCCCAACCATAACCGCAATTATCATGATCATCGATTGGCAGCACAGAAACTGAAACCCTTCCATTTCTATGAGTGTACTTTATAGCATTTGAAAGCAGATTCAGTACTATTTTCTGTATCTTGGTTTTATCAACAAGGGCCAAACCGTCTTGAGGGACTTCATAATCCGTTACCAGCTCGATGTCCTTCATTTCAGCCTCTGGTCGAAGTGAAGTTACTACATAAGCTACCAGCTCTCTTACCGGCACTGCTTGAATATCTACTGTTTCTTTTCCACTCTCTATACGTGAAAGGTCAAGAGTATCATTGATCATATCGAGCATAAGTTCTCCGGAGGCCTTGACCTTTTCCAAGTATTTTTGCTTTTTAACCTTATCCGGTTCTTTCAAAGCATAATTGGTAAAGCCGATTATTCCATTCAAAGGAGTCCTGATATCATGACTCATATGAGAAAGAAATTCTGATTTTGCCTGATTAGCACTGTCCGCCTCTTCCTTAGCCTTTTGTGCATCATACAAAAGCTCCTGCTCTTTCCTGTATGCTTCTGTAATGTCCATTTGAATAATCAGTATTTCTTTCTTTTCCTCATTTAACCAGTCAAATTTGACCTGTTTCCTAAGGTTTCCCAATCGCTCATCGATTAAATCATAGAATACAAAATACGGATCATTGTCTTTTAACATATCTACTATAATGTCTATGGATACTCTTTCCTTAAGGGCTGTGCCACCCTTCGGCTCCATATAGTTACTGATAAGAATTTGCAGCGCACTATAATATTCCATATTTTGTCCGGTCTTTATCTCCTTGCAACTCCATGTGCCATTGCTGATAGCCAGCATTTTATTCGCAACATTAATAATGCCGATATAATCGCAGTTTTCCGACGCTATTTTAGTTAGTATCGTTTCATTATTCTTCCGCTTTGTAATATCCTGGGAATATGAAATGCCCTCAACATCACCCGTATTGGGATTCTGTATCATCTGCAATGTAGCATGTACCCACATAATATCATTGGATAAGGTCTTAACCGGATATTCACATCCCATGATTTTCTGACCCTGCTTGAATACTTGCGACAAATGTTCACAGGTAAAATTCTTGATAAAGCTGCTGCGGATATCATTATTAATGATAGTATTGGCTGTTGCAGCAAAATGTTCATCAGCTGTTGACGTTTCCAACTGTTTAACTACATACTGATATGGACTGTAGCCGCTTACATATTTATTTTTTGATATATTAAGCTGGAAGCTGGCCACTACATTTTCCAGGTTCTCTGTCAGCTTCTCTCTCAACTGATAATATTCTTCCTGCGCCTGCTTTGCAGCAGTAATATTTTGCCCTATGCCATATGCCTTTATTGGCTTGCCGTCATCATCAAAGACCGTCGTGTAGGATATTCTCTCACAACGTGGCTCTGTTCCAGGCTGCAATTTATACCATACCTCACACGAAGCCGTTGGCACACCAGCATCCACATTTTTGTACATTTCAAGAAACTCATCCACATACTCATCATCAATGAACGGGACCAGTGACTGCGGTGCATTTTCCGTATACTTAGGAAGTCCAAACTTACGGTAATCATATTCCGTGAATTCATTCTCCGCCATGATCACCCGGTGATTTATTATGTCATACTCCCATACAACTAGTTTTGCATCTTCGACGGCCGCTTCATACATCATTCTTGCTTCTGTACGTGCATTTTCAGCAGCTATCTGTTCATCCATATCTACAAAAGAAGCATAGTAGTACTGCACACCATTATGCTCATATGCTTTTCGAAACAGATTATTTACCCAATGCCGTTTCCCATCTGCACCAGTAATTCTGTATGTTGAATTTCCTTCTTTCTTTTTCCCTGACTTTACTTTATAAAACTCCTCGTCGAATTCCTTCTGATCCGATTCTGCAAGCCATTTTCGAGGATTTCTTCCCTTTGACATCCAGTATTCTCTGCTTCCGTGATGTGTCTCAAAAAAACTCGAGTTCGTATATTCTAATTGTATTACATCATCTTTTTCAGAAAATACAACTACGCCTCCGGGGATATTACCCAGAATATCATTCAGATTATTTCGATCAGCCTCAATACTCTGCTGTACGTTTTGCGCCTCGGTCACATCTCTTGCATAAACTGCCACAGCATTACGGCCATACCAGTTCATTTCTTCGTAGTCTATCGAAAACCACTTGTCCTGTAATGGTGCATACACTGCATCAGTGTGATACGATCCATTTTTTATGAGCGGCACTGAGCACTCTCCACAAGGAACTTCAATATTGTTAATATACTTATAGCAACTTTGGCCAGCATAATCGCCATGTCCCCACAACTGCATAAAAACATCATTCGAGAAGAGTATCTCATAAGTTTCTTTATCAATAACATATATAATGGCTGAAGTTATATCCAGCAGCCTCGATGGTCCTTCCATATCCGAAAAAGTCCGGCTATAGGTTACAGCCAATACTGGCAAAGACTCATATGTACCGATGATTCTTCCTTTAGCCTTTATCCATATGCTGCCCAAGGATTTATTAAAGACGCGGTACACTAACTCACCATCTTCTCCGGTATCCAAAACTTTTGCGATGCGCCTCTTAATTTCCGGAAGGTCTTCTTTCAATATCAATGCATTGGCATCTACACTGATGGCATTCTCATATTCTTCAATAGTCATTCCTGACATTTCTGCCAAAGTATCTGATGCGTACAATGCTATCAGTCTGTCTTCGTTTAGCTGGTATATGGCAAAATCACCCGGATTACTTTGCGCTATTATTTCAATCGTTTCCGCATCTAATGATATTAAGTTATCCATATCTTTTCCTCACTAATAATTATTATGCCTATAATAACTGTATTCTGATATATCTTATACTATGCTTTAAAAATCAATTCTACCTGGCGTATATATTTTTGTGCAGCAGTTTCAGGGTCAAATAACTCACGTAAAGTCTGGTTGCACATGGCATATGCTATCTTTTCACGTGCACCCAGCATTCCAAGCATAACGGTCTTTACGTCGGCTAGATCATTGTAAGTTGTCTGTGCAATCGAGCCATCTGTTGCACCCTTATCAAAGGCTTTCTGCATCTGATCCATCATATATTGCCACTTCTCAGTCGCCTGTAATTTATCTAAATTCTGGTATGCCTTAGTAATTATATTTTGTAATTGAGACGTGCATAACACGATTTCAGGATACTTGACCGCCTTGGTGAACGTGGTTGTAATAATACCGATGATTTGATCAGCTCCGCTTTGGTTTATGTATTTCTCGGATTCAAAATATGCTTTAATTTCACTAAACTCGATAGCGTATCCCCTATTCAATACTGCCGTGTACAGATCATTTTTTGTGTGAAAATAATTCTGAACAGATCGAAGCGTCAAATCCGATGCTCTCGCAATCATTTCTGTTGACGTATTTTCTATCCCATTTTCTACAAAAAGCTTCATTGCCTGTTTTAAAACTTTTTCGATGTTCTGTTGTCGAATTTTTTCATTTGACATATTCTCTCACCTAGATTCGTTTTTCGTGCATTATGAAATATTTTATAACCATATTATATCTATCCTCTCAATATTAATCAAGTAATTGTTAATTTCCTATATACATATGACCAGCAATCATTTCGGCAACATTTTTTGATGCTCTTCAATAATAGAATTTCTATTGTTAGACAACAAGTATAACTTGACAACAGGGACTGCTTGTACTATAATTTAACTATCGATAAAAAGAGAACTGGTAATAATCATTTACTACGCATATGAGGAGGAAAGATGGATAAAAAAATCGTTTTCTGCGGTGGCGGCAACATGGCTGAAGGCATTCTAAAGGAACTAATCAGAAAAAATGTTGCTTTGCCTGAAAATATAACCGTTAATGAGATAATACCTGCACGTTGTGATTATCTTAATAAAACTTATAACATTACTGCAGCTGCAGATGTTACTGAAGCCGTAAAGTCCGCTGATCTGGTTATCATTGCTGTAACTCCGGTACATATTTCTTCGGTCACTAAAATGCTTAATCCATTGATCGATGAAAAAACTGTTGTAATGTCAATAGCAGCTGGTGTTCCGATCAACAAGATTTCAGAAGGACTTGGTAGTGATCGTAAAATCGTGCGTATTATGCCAAACACACTAGGACAGTCAAGCAATGGATATAGTGCAGCATGTATGAACGAATTCTGCGATGACAAGGATAAAACACTGGTTACAGATGTCATTACTTCGTTAGGACAGATAATGTTCCTTAAAGAAGATATGTTCAATGCGTTCACAGCTTTCAGCAATGTAGGTCCTCTATGGTGCTATAAGATGATCGAAGCATTGGTAGATGCCGGCGTATATGTTGGTTTCAGCCGCACTGATGCGCGTAATATAGCTATCAAAAACATGATTGGCGCTGCTACTGTCCTAGATATAACGGGAGAGCATCCGGCAATAAAAGTTGATCAGATGACATCCCCTGGCGGAGTCACCATAGAAGCATTGAAGGTGCTGCAGGGAGAAGGGTTCTCAACAGCATTGATGGATTCTGTAATTGCAGGCTTTGACAAAGTCAATAAAGTAAAATAGTTATTTGTGACTTTCCTTATAATATACAATTCTCCAAGAATAATAGTGTATCTCTCTAAACAGACGTAGAAAGCTGTCGTAACTAACGACAGCTTTTTATGTTGCGTAATTATCAACTCAAATTAAAATGAAAAAGTCACTGCATTAATCAATACAGTGACTTTTTCTTCGTCAATATTTATTATTATTTAAGAAGTAAGAAATATTATGCTTTTATAGTAACGCCTTTTCCCTGCAATTCTGAAACAACGAAATCTCTGTCCATCTGTGTTTCATCCATGATGAACTGAATATCAGCTTCAGTGGCTGATGTCATTTTATAATTCTTTACACAGTTCTTGATATAGGATTTACGTCCGTGCTCCATGTCATAAGGTCTTGCCTTAATCAGCGATGGATCTGACGGGAATACCAAAGTCTTTCCCGATACTTCTTCTTCAGGATTTCCAAAGAGTACCTTGATTCCATTGGCCTTGGCAAATGTCAGCTGCGGCATCGGATGCTTGCCTGCACTGGTATACTCAGTTTCCTGAACTACCAGGATCTGATCTCTATCCATTTTCTGTGCCAGTGAGAAAGCTGCAGTAAGTGATGTGTTTCCTGCCGGTCCTCTCTCATAACCTTCAAGAATGGCAAGAGCCTGAGTGATGTAGAACAGTTCGCCCTGCTTAATGGTATAGAGCTCATCCATATATCTCAAAACTCTGGCCGCATTTCTCGGGCAGTCAGATCTATCCGGCCACGTTGTGAATGGCAGGCTGAATCCCGTATGACCTGTCGTGCATGATTTTTTATTAAAATCTTTGTCTGATGTCATATGCAGACCTTTAAGATCTATGCAGGCACCGATGACCTTTGTATCATCCGCTCCGGCTTTGATCAGTCCTCTGGCAGTACCTGTCAGATTTCCGCCTCCTGCATTTGTGCAGACAACTGCATCAGGGTCCTTACCAAACTTTTCTCTGCACTGCATAGCAAGTTCATATCCCAATGTTTCCACACCGGCGATTCCAAAAGGAGTGTATAGTGACGCGTTGAAATAACCAGTGTCTTCAAGCAAACTCAGATGCGTAGAGAATAATTCAGGGCCTACTGTCAGCTGAACTACTTCAGCTCCGTAAGCTTCACAAATCCTCTGCTTCTCAAGGATTTCCGGCTGACCTACTTTATTGTTGTCGTAGCACTCCTGAACGACGATACATTTCAAGCCGTTCATAGCTGCCTGTGAAGCAACTGCAGCACCATAGTTGCCCGATGTTGCCGCTATTACCCCTTTGTAGCCCAACTTTTTAGCATGATGAACTGCAATAGATGCTCTTCTTGCCTTAAAGCTTCCGGAAGCATTAGCCGCCTCGTCCTTGACAAGTATTCTTGCACCTTTTCCTTCAGGAGCAAACTTTCTAGCCAAAGCAGTCAAATTACGCAGTTCGATAAGTGGAGTATTACCTACGCCATGATCCAGCTGTATCTTCTGCATCTCCTCCAGTGAATAACCTACTTCTCTCATCATAGCTTCATAGTCAAAGCCTATGCCAGGCAGCTCAAACTTATCATAGTCTATCTGCATAGCATTTTTGATTATCTCATTTTTACGAGCATTGATAGCCTCGTAGCTCTTATCTAATTTCACTAGTTTTTGCCCCCTTCCATAAGCTCCTTCAATTGAAGTTCAACCTTCAGTAATTCTGGCTGAAAATCGCCATAGTCATGTATGTACCTTGGATTGACGGCAACCAGTTTACCGCTGGCTTTTCTTCCCGTTACCGTGGTTATTTCCATTTCTTCTCCAATTTCAGCTTCGTGGTCAGCAATACCCTTGACCCAAAGCTTAAGGTCGCAATCCTGCGTGTCTTCCGGAACCTGAGGTGCTCTGTGTCCTGCCTTCAGAACAACATTTTCTACCTGCACCCAGTCTCCTTTTTGTGCTTTACTCATAAAATAAGCTCCTTTCATTAGCTCTTAAACCTTGAAAAGGGAACAGTCATAATACTGACTGTCCTCTTTTCATATTGTCTATACGTTATTTTTACAGTCTTGCCTGCAAATTATTCTTGGCATATTATTTTCTTATTGTCCTTGGTGTAATAACAAGTTCTACCGGTCCCCTCGAAGACTTTATTAGCGCAAACAACTAATTCTCTGATTGCCAAGTCATCTGGTGGTTCGACTCCATCAAGTTCATATGGTCTTCCCAAAGCATTGTATTTATTTACGCCAAACTGGTGATATGGCAAAAGTTCATACTCTTTGACACTAGGTAACGTGCAAATGAATTTAGCAGTTTCTATTATGTTTTCTTTGCTGGAGTTAAGTCCTGGAATCACCGGGGTACGTATTGTAATAATGGTTCCATATTTTGAAATACGTTTAATGTTTTCCAATACCTGTTCATTGCCGCTTCCGGTAAGCTCCTTATGAACTTTCGTGTTCATGTGCTTGATATCCATGAACATGCTGTCTATATAAGGAAGTGCGCTTTTGAACTTTTCGTAGTCTCCTACGCCGCAGCTTTCCAACGCAACATTTATTCCTCTTTCATGGCAGAGTTTTGTGATCTTCGTCAGATATTCAGGATGAGTCAAAGGTTCTCCCCCCGAAAATGTTACGCCGCCACCCTTAATAGAATAGAATACTCTATCCTTTTCTATCTGCTTGTACAGTTCTTCTATGTCGTAATCTTTGCCGACAGGATATTTGGATCCCGCATAACAGACGTCCGTACATTTGAAGCACTGTATGCATTTGCTTCTATCGATTCTTAATCCGTCTTCCTTCATGGAAATAGCCGATACTGGACAAACCTTGACGCATGCACCACATCCTATGCATTTCCCCTGTGATTCCATTATCTCAGTTTTATATGATTGGGATTCGGGGTTTGCACACCACTTGCAGTGCAGCGGGCATCCTTTGAAGAATACCAGCGTTCTCAAGCCGCTTCCATCATGGATAGAACACTTTTGAATGTTAAATATCATCGGTTACTCCTCCAACTTTGATTACGCTATAATATAAAGCAAAGGCCGTGCCAACTAAACAGATAAAAACGAGCCGAATAATTACCAATTATTGTTAATTTTGCCCTTTACTTTACATTTTTTCGCTCTGATTAATTCTTTCTATCAGTGTTTTTTACTGGTCCGTACAGCATATGTATATTTTTTGACACACGCAAAAATGATGCAATTTTCAGCCTTTTTAATCGTTCCAAGCTATACCTCCCTAAATTTCAACGTTTATGCACGAGAGCAATTTGACGAAGGTTACTTGTGTCACATTTGATACATCAGTGCACGGTTTTTGTGTCATATTTGATACGTCACATGGCATATAAACATTGAAAATCGCTAAAAATCCCCTTATATGAGTTGGTTTAATTCTTGCATGTATAATATGGTATAATTATGTGGAAAATAGTAATTATGTCTTCAGCCAATAAAGTCAAGACGGAGGTCAGAGATGAAAGCAAGAAAAATGTTTAGAACAATAGAGACTCATACCCTGGGACATCCTACCCGCAACGTGGTAAGTGGATTTAACCATATCCCTGGAAATACCATGGCAGAGAAATTCGTCTACATGAGGGATAACGAGGACTGGTTCCGAAAGGTTTTAGCCTACGAGCCGCGAGGCAGTGAAATAATGTCCTGTACGCTAATAACCGAACCATGTACTCCCGGTACAGATGTCGGGGTTTTGTATTTTGAGGCCAGCTGCTGGCTGCCCATGTGCGGACACGATACTATGGGCGTTGCTGTGGCGCTTATTGAAGCCGGACTTGTTGAGGTCACTGAACCTATAACAAAGATCAGCCTTGATACTCCAGCCGGCGTAATAGAAGTAGAAGCAAAGGTAAACGATGGTGAAGTCGAAGAGGTATCGTTCCTTAACGCTCCTGCCCTCGTGCTCAATCGCAATGTCGAAGTAAATACCAAAGACTATGGTAAGCTTACCCTTGATATTTCCTGGGGTGGAAATGTCTATGCCATACTGCCTGTAGAGGCTGTCGGATTGACTATCGATCCAAGCAATACGAGCAAACTGATTGTTGCAGCGCAGTCCATTGCCAAGGATATAAATGAACAGGTCACCATCAAGCATCCTGAATTAGACTTTGTTGACCGGGTAACGCATGTAGAGTTTGCCGGTCCTCCCAAGGGTCCGACCGCAGACATCCAGAACTGCGTAGTTGCTTTACCTAAGGTAGTTGACCGTTCACCGTGCGGCACAGGCACTTCAGCAAAAGCCGCTCTTTTGTTCGATGAGGGCAAGCTCAAAGTCGGAGACAGCTTCAACCATGAGAGCATAATAGGTTCTATTTTTAAATGCGAGATAGTCGGTGAGACTACTGTAGGCGGCGTAAAAGCCATCTATCCTAAAGTTACAGGCAATGCCTGCATAATGGGTTTCGCCACCTGGATCATTGATCCTAAGGATCCGTTCCCGGAAGGGTTTCTGCTTGATTAATAAATGAATACTCATAATCAGTCCCAGTAACTGAGGTCCCGTGCCGTACATAATTGTCGCTGCGGGACTTTTCTTTTGTGTTATCATCCTGCGATCCTTACATCATCTCACCCGATTTAAGTAATTGAACTTTTCCTGCATTTGATATAAAATTAGATAATAACGTTAAAGTAGTATGGGGGAGCATAATGGCATCATTAGAACGCTTAGTGAACAATATTCAGACAAACAGCATCGAAGGAACAGCTCAAAAGATTACGGGACGTAGTGCCCTTGTAAAAGATCTCTTTGAATTTCTATTCAAAAATGCAGACTTCAAATATGAGCTGCTTATTTTGTGTACTAATGAAGGTCTGATCCTCGATTGCTTTTCACAGTCATTGAATAGAGACTTGTCCGGATATTCCATCGATCTAAATAAGCTCCGCTCATATCATGATGACATTGTTTTCCATGACAGGCTCGAGGGCTATTACTTTATTACCATTTCCCACGAGGAAAGCGAAAACGTGATCAACCAGTTACAGACTAACATTAAAATGCTGCTGTCCGTATACGACGTTAACATGGAACATGAACACTACCTTATCGGCTGTCTTGATTCCGTAGAAAATGCCATATGCATATACGACAAAAACGCTTGTTTATTATATGGGAACAAGGCCTACTGTGATAACATGCATGTGAAAAACAGAGACGATGTTATCGGCATGAACATTCTCGATATGACAAAGCAATACGGCATCAAAATACATGCCACCAAGAACAATTCGGATAATCTGAAGATGATGGACCTACTCAAAAACGGCAAGAAGATTCTTGACTGGGAAGTAATGATCGAAACCGAAACATCAACTAATAAAGCCCAATTCGTTTCTAATAACATGTATCCTATTAAAAGCAGTAGTGGACAAGTATCTGGGATGGTCGAGGTTTCTTACTCCCATCAGCTTAGTCTGAACAAAACTATGAAACTGATGGGGCTCAATGCGGAGTATACATTTGATTCCATAATAGGTACCAGCCCTGCAATCACCGAAAAAATCCAACAGGCCAAGGATTATGCCAACAATCCGTATAACCTGCTCATCGTAGGCGAAAGTGGCGTCGGCAAGGAGCTTTTTGCTCAATCAGTACATAATTACAGTGACAGGCGCAACGAGGCTTTTGTAGCTTTGAACTGTGCAAGCTTTCCTGAGAACCTTATTGAAAGTGAACTGTTCGGCTACGTCGGTGGAGCTTTTACCGGCGCATCGAAAAATGGTCAAATAGGTAAATTCGAGCTGGCTGATGGTGGTACACTTTTCCTCGATGAGATAGGTGAGCTTCCGTATCACTTCCAGTCCAAATTGCTGCGCGTGTTGGAAACGAGCAAGATAACCAGGATCGGAAGCACCTCAGAGACGCCTGTGAATGTCAGGGTTATCGCGGCCACTAACCGTGATCTGGTAAAAATGATTTCCGAAGGCTTATTCAGAGAAGATCTGTATTACAGGCTGCAGGTGCTCAATATAGAGATTCCTCCTCTGCGTCAGCGTCGCGAGGATCTTCTCGTGCTGACAGATGCATTCTTTGCCCAGGCAGCAGAGGCGACCGGCAGTGAGCCTAAGATCCTGGCCCCCGATGCCAAGGACTGCATAATGAAGTATGATTGGCCAGGTAATGTCAGAGAGCTGCGAAACGTCATACACAGAGTATCTATCCTTTCAAAGACCGAAATCGTGACCAAAGCCACTATAGAGGCCGCTATATATTCCAAAGGTTTCAGCCTTAAACCAGCAGTCATAGACGCCGAAGAGACGCCTGAGGACCGTCTATCGAAATGCCGGGATGCTGTAAATTCTTCCTATGTCGACCTGATCAAGGCCGCACTGGACGTATCCAAAGGCAACAAAAGCAAGGCTGCTGATCTGCTGGGCGTTTCCCGGAAGACCTTTTATCGTATGATTGAAAAATACCGTTAACAGCACAAAAGCGATAGGGATATCATCCTTATCGCTTTCTTTTATTCTATTGGACATCTTTTACAGACTTGTATCCATACAGCTTTGCCTCGTTACCCACGATCTGTTCTGTGAGGTTCTCACCATTTGCCTTCAGTTCTCTTACCCAGTCAGCATATATGCTCAAGGTCCTGTAGGAATAAGTCCCCAGCTCTCCTCTTAAATATGTCTCCGCTGAAGTCATTCCGTCTTCTTCAGATGTGTGCAGAGGTCTTCCCCTTTCAGCCATATTAGGGTTCGCTGAATAAAATTCATCCATCCACTGATTGTGTGCTTTTACTATCTCGTCAATCAGCGCCTTCTGATTAACGCTGATCACAGGCAAAAGGCTTTCGATCTTTTTATATTCTTCCGGTGCCGTGAACTCTTCCATTCTGGCATATTTCTCTGCAACCAGGTTCCACTCTCTTTTATTGGCGTCTATCAGATCCTGTGTAAAACTCTCAATGAGGTTTTCCGGCCAGCATATGTACTGGCTCATTCTCATCAGGTAGAAGGTTTCCCAGTCGTCCTGGCAGTAAGCGCGTCCACCCTCATTTTCAACTTTGGTAAATGCATACCATTCCAAGTCGATCAGGTTATCTATCATTTCTTTCTTATCCATCATCTCTCCTTATCCTTGCATCATATCCATACGGCGCAACCTGACATCCTCAATCCTACGCATCACTTCGATTGCCTGCGCGATCAAAAAATCATCCGGTGAGCTTGATAATCCCTGCCTTTTCAGTTCTGCCATCACATCATTACATATACTTTCTATCATGGCTGCCTTACCGCCTGGAAGGGATATCACCTGCCTGAGCTTTGCCTGAGCATTTTTCAACAAAGGTAATTCATCAAGCTTGCGAAAGGCCCATTTGTCAAAAGGTTCATATGTTTTGTTCAGCAGATAAATAACATGGAGGCTTTGCCTTACAAAATCTCCAAACATCAAGAACGCCGCTTCTTTCTCTCCGCGGTTCATGCAGCGCGGGTAATTGTACTGCCCTGACTGTGCCATGTGAGCAAGGCAGGCCGCGATTTTCTTTTTGCGAACATCCTCTGGATAGTAAGCCAGAAAGCCCTGTCTAAGTTCTGTAAACCTGCCAAGGTTATCGCGAAATACTCTGCCGTTGGTTGCCGCTGCCAGCCTGAATTCATTCATTTTCAACCAGTCCAAATTATCTTCTGGCACGGATGCTGTTCCTGCTATATAAGCATAAAATGCTTCCGTCTGCAAAACGCCTACCCTGCCTATAGCAAGCTCCCTGGTATTTCGCGTCGGCAAACCCATGAATTCACTGGGAAGCTTCGCATATTCATCCTCCAAGGCCTTGCCATATTTTGCAAAGTCCTCTTCAGTCAGCCACATGCAGAATGAAGGTCCAAAGTCATGGTCCCGCGAATACTCATCATCATATCCAAAGCACTCTGATCCTTCGCCCACAAGTCCTACTGCGATCCGACTCTCCAGACCTCCAAATTTGTCATGTATCATAGCAGCACCGTATTCTTCGTAGTATTTTTTCGCAAGTTCTAATCCTTTGATCATTTTCTGCCCTCCTCCGCCATTTTTTCATATTCATCGGCCTTTTCACTGTTGCCTGCTGCTTCCCATGAGAGGGCACAGTTGTGACATACTGCAGCGTAATTGTAATTCTTTCCAAAGGCTTTTTCAATATTTGCTGCTGCCTCTGCAAAGTAGCCTGCCGCTTCCTCAAACCGCTTCTGACGATATCTCAGATTTCCAAACGCCGCCAGTGTAGAATCAAAATGTACATCGTGATTAGGTAATCCGGCGAAAAAATCATATGCAGCCTGCAGATTATCCTCGGCTTCTTCAAATCTTCCTTCCGCAGTTTTTAATAATGCGATGTTAGTATTGCATGTGGCTGTTTCCACCTGACTGTCTGTTAATTTTTCAAGGATGTCCTTGGATTTTTCCAGATAGTCAATACCCTTGGTTAAATCGCCGCTCTTAAGAAGCACCGAACTCATATTGTTATAGAGGCTTGCGACTCTGAAGTCGTCCTTATCGATCAATTTTTCATACATGGCCTCCACTTTTTTATACAAAGCAAAGGCTTCATCATTGATGTCAAATGCCGCGCACGCCGTAGCTTTGTTCAGCAAAGTCGTCGCGTACGATATGGTATCGCCAAGTCCTTCATTCTCCTGAACTGCCAGTGCTTTTTGCAGCATATCAAAGCATTTCTCTTTGTTACCGCTGACGCGGCAATACCCTGCAAGCTCATTATATAAGGCTACACAAGCCGAGAAGTCGCCCTCTGCTTCTGCTTCGGCCAATGTTGTATCCATGTACATTTCAGCTTCCTCAACTTTGCCCTGTTGAAACAGCTCGTCAATTTTGTTGAATATTTCTTCAATCTTCATAATATTCTCCTTGCTGATCAGAATTCTTTGAATTCAGTATCTATACCGTGCCTGGCTTTGATCTCGCCTAAAGTTTTAATATGTGGTAGCTGATCATGATACTCCTGAGAGGCTTTGTCCTTCCAGTTTTCAATCAGTAATATCTCATTGTCTCTTTCTGTGTAAAATAAAAGCACCAGCCAAACGTCTGCACGCTTCTCTGATGCTTGATATTTTATGTCTATTTGTTCTTTTTACGCGACTCGCGAAAGTCGATATCATCTCGCAAATGCTTGAGCTCGATAGTCTTTGCCTTCTCAGCATCATGCTTCTTGATTGCCTCGACCATCTCCCTATGCTGCATCAGTGAATTCTCACGGAATTCATCTACGTCCTCATTCTCCATGTAGATGTTCTCTATGATCTGCTGATTGAAAATATCGTAATAGGCTATCAAAGCACTTGTGATCAGGTTATTTCTTGCCATTTCTCTGATGTACGCGTGGAAATCATAGTTTTTTTCCAGCAATGCATGCCAGTCGTTTCCGACCTTCTCACAGGCATCCATCAGTTCTTCAAGCTTCTTGATGTCATCCCCGCTTGCCTTTTGCGCGGCTAAAAATGCTGCATCAGGCTCAAGTGCACATACGAATTCCACCATTTCATCCTCGTCAGCTAATTCCAGGCTTGCTACGAAGTTGCCCTGCTTGGCAATATCTTCTCTTTTCTTAAGATATGTACCATGCTTGGTCCTGCGGATGAATCCTTGAGTATCGAGGATCTTATAGGCTTCCCTCAGTGTGCCTCGGCTCACATTCAGTCTCTTGCAAAAGTCGTTTTCATTTGGGAATACAAAGCCTTCATCCAGCTCTCTGGAGACGATCATATCTTTTATCTTGTCAGCCAGATAATCAGACTGCGTCTTGATCTCGTTGATTGCTAATTTATCTAAAACATTTTCGTTGCTCATACGTTACCTCTCTTATTGACTCTACTTTATTATATCATGCAATTTTTCAGAATCAATAAACAAACGGAAAGTTTACGACGGTTCGCATATCAGGACAAGCTTTGTGGGTTATAGTTTTAAAGCTCCAACTAAATAACTAACGATCTTATCTATGTCATTATCTACATTTATTCCCATGGTCTGCAATTTGTCCGCAACATCTACAGGCAATTCACTTCCCTCCATAGGCTCATTTAATCTGCCGCCCATTACTATCGGCAGTTCAATATTCATTTTCTGGAACTCTTTGGTCATTTCTTTGCCAAAGCTGTATGCTATACCGTTATATGTGCTGATCAATACGGCTTGAAGTAATGTACTGGCTCTATATATATCGTTTTATCTCTCAAGAATGTCTCGAATGCTCTTGCACGCTGAATAACACGAGGTTCATCCTTATATTGACTGAACGCTTTCATTTCAGCGTAACAGCGTTCAAGATCGAATTCAGGTCTGGTATTGATCACTCTGTCAACTCCAGCTTTAACACGGTCTGAATATTTTCTTTTTTGAAGTCTTCCCCATGTTTCTACCGCATTCAGATCAATGTTTTTATCCATAATAGTTGCCTCCTATCCAATTATTTTCGTCTTATATCCTTGCTCTGCCAGCTTTTGCTGCTGCTCAAGGATATAGTCATCTTGTATTGCCCCCATATTAAAATATGGACTTTCTAATCCGATTTTGCTGTATCTTGCTTCTCCCAATTTATGAAATGGCAGCAAATGGATTTCCCTGACCATATGCAATTCCCCGGCAAGTGAAGCAAGCTTACTGAAAAATTCCTCATTATTATTGACGCCAGGTATGATAGGACATCTCAAATATATGTCTACGCCTTGGCGGTCTATATATTTAAGATTATCGAGAATAACGTCATTGTCCTTGCCTGTATATTTTTTATGCTGATATGAATCAAGAAGCTTGACATCCCATAAAAAGAAATCTGTGAATGGTATTATTTTATCAAGCACACATTTCTCAACATATCCTGCAGTATCAAAACCCACGGAAATTCCTTCCTGCTTCAGTTTTGTCAGAAGTTCAATCATTGCAGCGTTCACATGCAGCAGTGCTTCTCCTCCAGATAAAGTTACTCCTCCGCCAGATCTTCTATATAGATTTGCATCTCTCTTTATCAAATCCATTAATTCTGATACTGAGTAATATTTCCCAATTACGCTTAGCGCACTTGAACAGCAAACTTCTACGCATTCCATACAATTCGTACAGCGCGAGCGGTTTATTTGAATACTTTCTTTATCTGCAAATGAAATTGCTCCTGTCTGACACTTTTCTATGCAGTCTCCACATCCAATGCACTTGGTTGAAACAAAAGACAACTGTCTGGCAAACGACTTGGATTCTGGCGTGCTGCACCAACTGCAATCAAGATTGCAACCTTTAAAATGTATCATTGTACGTATACCAGGGCCGTTGATTGCAGCCATTCTCGATATTTCAAATATCATAAGATTATCTTGTTTTTTTACCTTTTCCATCTCGACCGCCACTTCGATTTGATGCAATACACGAGGCCTTGACTTGACACCTCGTGTATGCATCACATTATTATTGTTATTGTTTAGAATTCGCCTCTTGCTTCTCTTTTATGAAGTTCATCCATGATACTTGGTAGTTTTGCATCAAGTCTAAACCAAAGCAGGAATATTACTGCTTGAACTCCCCAAACGAGTAATTCTGCAACGGTATATATCCTTGGTATCGCAGTCAAAACACTTTCAGGCTGAACAACACTTGCTCCAGCACTGGCAATGTAACCTGCCGCCGACATAGCTAACCCTGTCAACCCTGCCGCAAGGCCAGAGCCAACTTTGCTTCCTATGCCACTCGCACTGAACACAAGACCTTCTTCTCTTTTATGTGTTTTAAACTGCTGATATTCTGCAGCATCACCGATAAGTGCAAACACACATGGTATAGTCAATCCAGTAAAGAACGACCTTATTACATACATTGCAACAATTAATCCAAAATTTAACGGATTTAGAAAGATAACTATCTGTGCTGCACAACCTATCAAACATCCATAGAATCCGATATGACTCTTTGCCATCTTTTTTTGAAGTTGGCCTGAAATAAATGCTGCTGATATGAAGCACACTGCTTCTAACAAATTTAATACGCTATACAAATTCTGATTTCCAAAAAGATACTTGCAGTAATAAGGTACCATCGCGCCTGTAATGCTGTAGTTTGCAGTTGAGAATCCCCACAGAAGAGTTACACCCCACCATGCTGGGTTTGTGATCATATGTAAAACCCCTGATTTCAGTTTAATTGGTTCCATCTTTGCTTGGATCTTATCAACTTCCATTCCTGCATATTCTATGCAGTTATGGTAACACAACCATAGTGGAATAAGGCTGATTGCAGCCCAGACAGCCATTACTATTATCCAGGCTTTCTGATTGTTTCCAAGTAATGATACGAGCGGAAGCGTTCCTGCTGTAACTATGATACGTCCTATAGGCGCCATTCCAAGTCTAAAGCTTGCAACCTCAGCACGGTCTTTTACATTTCTTGTCATCCTGGCTGATAGTGCACTGTAAGAAAGATTATTTGCCGTGAAACAAACTGTATTAAGTAAATTGTAAATTATAAAAATATAAATCACTTTAAATACATTAGTTGCATTAGACGGAACTGTGAACATAAGTACAGTCAATATCGCCATAGGCCACATCGTTCTGAATATCCAAGGTCTACATTTTCCTTTAGGCGTATGTGTTTTTTCAAGAATGAATCCAAATATGAAATCTGAAATTCCATCAAGAAATCTTGATAGTAACAAAATCAATCCAACTGTTGCAGCCGCAACGCCACAATAATCAGTATAGAAAAAAGTGATTACGCCCATTACTGCGCCCCAGGAGAAATTTCCTCCAAGATCTCCGCAGCCGTACGATAGCTTTTCTATTAAAGTTAGTTTACGACTTCCATCAGACTCGTATTTCCCTAGTTCTTTTTCTTTATATGCGAGATTATCCATTGTATTTCCTTTCTGTTAAACAGTGGTCACTGTTCGGAATAATATATTAACTACTATTTCAGTGATTTGATCCAGTCTTCCATTGGCCTCTGATTTGTATATAAATTTGCGCCACTTTCATCTTTATTAGAAGCCATAAATGGATTGATTGGCTTAGGTCCTTCACCAATTTCAAAGCCGCCCGTTACCAAAATATCAGTTCCTGTAATAAAACTTGCCCAATCTGATGCAAGGAATAATGCAGTATAAGCTATTTCCTCAGGCATTCCGCCTCTGTTCATCCACTGAAGTGAATCCGAATAGTTAACAAACCCATCTGGATCTTCCTGCTCTCTGGTAGTCTGAGCAAACATTTCAGTGTTTATATGACCCGGTTTAATTTCAACCACTCGTACACCATTCCTTGCTTCATCACATGCAAGCGTTTTGGTCATTGTCTGAATAGCACCTTTAGCTGCTGTATATGCACAGGCACCTTCATCTCCCTGTAAGCCAAGCACGGATCCAATATTGATGACAACGCCCTTAGTCTTGCGTAAATATGGCAACGCTTTGCGTATTCCCACAAAATAGGCTACAAGATTATTATTCAAAATCTTTGTGAACTCTTCTATTGTATATTTATCTGCAGGTTTCTGTGGTGGAAAAATGCCCGCACAGTTAAATATGATATCCAATCTTCCATACTTCTTATGCGTAAAATCTATGCACGCTTCCAATTCAGAAAAGTCTGTTACGTCACATTTTTTAAAAGTAACTTCTCCTTTTCCTAGAGCATTGCACTGCTTTTCAACTTCTTCCGCGTCTTTCTGCGAACGTCCCAGAAATACGACATTGATTCCAGCCTGTGAAAATATTTCTACAGTGGCCTTGCCAATACCTTTGGTACCACCAGTAACAAAGGCTACTTTACCTTTTACACTATCTTCAATAGTAAAATATTTATTCATTTGTTAATCCTCTTTCATTTTTCTACATATGCTATATGTAAATTATCATCGAACAATTTTGAATCATAATCAGCCCACATTTTATCGTCGTGTCCAAATATGATTTTGGTAACATCCTTTCCTACGCTATTTAGAATCTGCTGCATAGTTGTTACCGAATTGATTATACTGCCGATAGCATATCCATTGGGCAGTGATACTCCAGATCCATTAACGCCGGTAACATTCTCCTTGACATATGCAGTATCCCCACTGATTGCATAAACACCATTTTTGGTATTTACATAAATTACATTCTGAGCAAAACTATGCCCGAATTCTGCTACCCTAATGTCTATTCCAGGGAACAACTGATTTGTGTCACCTTTTAATAGTACAAGTCTTCCCTCTTTCATTAAGGAAATTGCCTCTTCAACGTTGGCGTACGCCATCGGGTTTTTCAACGTGTTATATTCACTGCTCATAGCCATAATCTTTATCCAGTTCAGTAATTCAGCCTCTTGGAGATAAAATTTGGCATTCTTGAAAAAGTGAACTCCCCCCATATGATCCCAATGTGCATGCGTCAATATTACATGCTTTACCTGATCCGGATTAACACCAGCTCGCTTCAGGCATTCTGAAGGTGTTTTATAATATGCATGTCCTTCAGCCTCAGCATGTTCTACTGCCTCATGGTCAGCCATATCATATCCAGAATCAACAATTATACAGTCATCACCATTTCTCAAAATATCTACTGTATAAGTAATCCTTGTTTCACCAGTTCCATAGTAACCGCCATAGACCATCGTATTATTAAAATGCTCAACCTTGGCATACTCGACAACGGTAATAGAATACTCGTTCATAAATGTGCTCCTCTCATCTTATTGATTGTTTAATGAAACGTTTCATTTATTAATTCATTATATCATTCACATTTTGGTTTGTAAACATTTTTTTAAATTTTTAAACATTTTGTATCTATACTTGATTTTGTCCAAGATTTATATTACTATTTTCATATCAGATAATGAAATTACGATGAATTTCATTTACTATTATTTCATTATCATCACAAAGTAGGGAGAGTAATTCATTATGGCAACGATAAAAGATGTGGCAAAATACGCAGGAGTGTCTATAGGGACAGTTTCAAATGTAATCAATAATGTTAATACCGTCAGCATTGAAAATGCAAAAAAGGTTAATGCTGCAATTAAAGAGTTGGGATACAGTCCTCGGTCAACAGCAAGGGAATTAAAGGCAGCTACCACTAAACTGGTATCTATTGTTTTTCCTAATATAACTGATGAAATATATGCCCTTTCGTATTCCTACTTAAATGACCTTCTATCCAGACATGGTTTAGAGATAGAACTGCACATTACTCACGATATACCTGCAAATGAAATAAAAATTTTAAATAGCATTACATCTCATAAACCGATTGCAATCATTATAACTACATGTCAGCCTGATAATATCAAGTTATTTCAGACAATCATGAATCAAGGAATCAATTTGCTATTTTATAACCGTAATACAAATTATCGTATGAATTATATCGGATATGACAATAAACGATGCATCAAAAAAATCGTGGATCACTATCTTTCCAAAAATATATCGGATATTATTTTACTCTGCGGCCCAGATGAATTCTCTGCGGAGCATGAATGTATCGAAGCCTACAAAGACAGTTTTCGAGAACACAGAATTCCTATTAATGTCGATAACATTCAAAATATAGACTATACCCTCTCTTCCGCCTATCGGTCCTGTTCTAACCTACTGAGTGGTAACCCTGCTCCAAGTGTGATCATTTCAACTTCTAATGTTATTACTAACGGATTATTGAAGGCACTCCAACTTTCTATCTCTGGAAACGGGCCACAACTTGAGTTATTCGTAAATACCGAGCTGAATATACTACCAACAACATGTCATTTTTCCGTAAGACCTATTTTTGAAACATGCAAGACTTTAGTTGAAATACTTGTGGATGATCTCAAGAGAGCCCCATTTTATGATTTCAAAGATATAAGACTACAATATCAGAGTTTCAATGCTAATGAGACGGTACCAACTTCATCCGATGTAACATCATTAAGAGTTTTAGCATTAAAAGGAGATATTTCCGAAAGCATCCAGTCATTGCTTCCATATATAGAAAAGACTATAGGTACAAAAATATTTCTTGATGCACTAGAATATGAAGATTTATACCAGAAAATACAGAACCAAAAAGATAACGATTACTATGACGTATATATTTTTGACCTTCCATGGCTTCATGATCTTTCAGAAAATAATTACCTTAAAGATATTTCTCCATTCATTACTAAAGACTTCTTTGATGAAATATCTTTTGACGACTCAATATTTAAAACATTCGCAATGCACAATGGGAGAGTCTTCGCCTTTCCATTCATGCATACAAACCAGTTGCTCTTTTACCGTAAAGACCTTTTTGAGGATTATCAAAACAAGCTACTATTTAAAAAAATGCATCAGGGTGAATTACTGGTGCCTAAAACATGGTCAGAATATAATGCAATTGCAGAATTTTTTACTCGTTCATACAATAAAGACTCTCAAACTTTGTATGGGACTACTCTGTCAGGAAAATTCTCAAGTGCTGTATTTGTAGAGTACTTAACACGCTTATGGTCAAACCAGGATTACATTTTCGACTCCGATGGCAATCCATTGTTTGATACTCCGAATGCAGTAAATGCTTTGGAAACTTATTTACAGAGCTACAAATTTGCTCCACCTAATTCTACAGACAATTGGTGGTATGAACAAGTGAATACTTTTGCTGCCGGTGATGCCGCTATGATGATTATGTATTCTTCTCACGTCGCTCCTATCGTTGACAACAGGACTTCAAAAGTTCTGGGGAAGGTTGGATATGCCCCTGTACCTGGGAATAAGCATACACTAGGCGGCTGGTCAGTCGGAATAAATCAAAACAGTAAAAATGTAGAGACTGCATTATCCTTTATGAAGATGATTTGTAGCAGAGAAATGGCAATTCCATTAACGCTACTTGGCTGTTTCTCAGCAAATAGTATTACTTTCACTTCAAACATAATATCAGATCTCTATCCTTGGATTTCATACGGACTTCAATTGTTACCAGACAGCAGATCCCGAGAATTACCTGAACGTTATCAGCATCTACAATACAAACAGATAGAGATGATAGTAGCAAAATATGTTCGCAAATGCATTCTAGAGAACGCAGATCCTCACGAAATGTTAATGCAGGCAAACTCTGAGATAAAAGACTATTTTAATCAAAAGGGTTAAATTTCTTTTATAATGTGTGTTATACCTTAAAATATAAATTCCTCTATATTTATGCTAATCACAGAAAGAGGCGGCCGCAATTGTGCGAATAAAATCGCGTACCTTGCAGAATAAAAAGAAACGGCTGAATTTCAACCATTTCAAGCATTCGTGGTAATACGATTTTTAGTACCAAATTGTTTTTTCTATTTCTTTACTATTGGAATTACAAAATTCAAGTTTTAGTTTGCGCCGTAGACCGCCACGGAGCACAGCTCCTGCGGTCCTGACGGGGGACCTACCAGAAATTTATCTTCATAATTAAAATACCGTAGCTGAGCTACGGTACTTGCTTATTTTGATAAATTTGGTTAGGTCTCCCTATTCAAACTCGCCGACCGATTCCGTGCCGAGCCTCACAGGCCTTGCAATTAGTGGCTCACAGCCCAATGCTTCATGTCATTTCCATTGTGTCCATGTAGCTTTTAAAGATACTGGGACCATGTCAGTACCACTGCTCCAACAAGCATAAGCCCAACTCATTTCAAGTCGTTTCGGTATTACTTTTTGGAGCCTTTTTTGGCATCTTTGTCAGCAATCTTTATTGTCTCCATATATGACTTCTCTACCGGCGAAAGTGTTTCTTCCTGATACTTTCTATATTCTTTCTTTGCCTTGCTCACAGCCTGATCATGACTGATCTTTCCGGGATTAGAAAGCAATTTACGTCCTCCTGATCCGAGCACCATATCAAGCTGCGAAATATAATCTGCCATGTACATCGGCTTATGCTCAATAGCATTGATTTCTGCCAAGTCAAAATATCCGGATACAAAATTGTTCAATATTCTTAGCTCATCTTCGTTCAAATAATTCTTTGCCACACCGATATCTTTCAGTGCGGGAAGCTCTCCGTCAAAAGATGTCAAACCCATAAAGGGCTTTTCTGCATCAGCACGCTCAAAAATCACCTCAGCCGCCGTATGCCCATGCGCGGCAAAATGCAACTTGTTTTGTACTATTTTAAAAAACTTGATCGACTCATAACCGTGTGGATCATAATCCACACTCGTTGCATATAGATCAAGGACCTGCCTGTAAAGCACCTTTTCCGATGATCGAATGTCCCTGATCCTGTCCAACAGTTCTTTCCAATAATTGCCGCCGCCATTTCCCTTCAGGCGCTCGTCATCCAAGGCGAATCCCTTGATCATATATTCCTTCAGGCGTTCAGTCGCCCATCTTCTAAAAGCAGTCGCAATCGATGACTTTACCCTGTACCCTAGAGAGATTATCATGTCGAGATTATAATAAGGAAGTTCTCTTTCAACTTGACGATTGCCTTCCAAACGAACCTGTCGGAAATTCCGACAGGTTGATTCTTTATCTAATTCTTCTTCTTCATAAATATGCTTTATATGTTCGCTGACATTAGATTTCGATGTTTTATACAATGTCGTAAGCTGACTCTGTGTAAGCCAAACTGTCTCATCTTCAATCTTAACTTCAACGCTTGTATCACCATCTTCAGCCTGATAAATCAGTATTTCTCCATGATCATTCATTTATTAACCTCCCATATTTATATCACAGGCCTTAAGCCTATGTTTCCGGCCGGCGTTTCAAGGCGCTGGCTTTAACTTTGTTCAATCCACCAAGCTATAAAACATTTCCCTAATTCATCAGCCAATCGGTCACATCTATGATCTTAATCCCTTCATACTGATATTCTTCATGCTTTGTCCTCGCAATCAATATCTTAGGATATGCATCTTTAATCTTTAATAATGGATCGACTTCCCTTGTAAATGTCTTTTCTCCGCTTATATCGTCCGATACCTGGATATAAATTTTTTCATCATGCCTCATTGCCACAAAATCTATTTCCTTCTTATATAATACACCGGCATAGATTTCATATCCCCTTCGCATGAGTTCTATTGCCACAACATTTTCAATCGTTCGTCCATAGTCCATATTTCTGGTTCCCAATTTTGCATAACGGAATGCATGATCGCTCAAATAGTATTTATCATTGGTTGTTAGATATTTCTTCCCTTTGATGTCATACCTGCGAACCTGATAAAACGCAAAAGCATTACACAAATATCCGATGTATTTCCCTACAGTTTTATGATTGATAGCATCACTGTTATTTGTTAGCACGTCTGCGATTTTACGCGCTGATGACAAATTAGAAATGTTGTCCATAAGAAAATCCGAAATACGATCCAGAAGCGCCACATTTCTGATAGCATATTTTTGTCTGATATCTCGAATGATCAAGGTATTAAAAACATCTTCAATGTACCTATATTTTTCTTCTTGGTCCGGGTATGCATAAGACCCTGACATTCCACCGTCTTTGATATAAGAATCAAATGCGCTATTTCTATCTTTTGACTGATAGTATTTCATGTATTCCGCAAATGAAAAAGGAAATACTTCTATTTCATAGGTTCGTCCGGTAAATAAAGTTGCCAAGTCGCTGCTCAACAAAAAAGCGTTCGAACCCGTAACATAAATGTCATATTTCCCTGAAGAATGTAGACTGTTTATGGTCAATTCAAAATTCGGACACATCTGCACTTCGTCTATAAAAAGATAGTTCTGCATTTTTTTCTGATATTTATCTTCTATATAATTATTAAGCGCATGATATTCCTTTAATTCTTCATATTTCAAATTCGTAAAATCAATATAGATAATGTTTAGATTCTTTTCATTCTCCTCAAGCCAATCTATATAGCTATCCATTAACTTTGACTTTCCGCTTCGTCTCACACCAGTAATTACCTTTATATCAGGTGTTCCATTCACTTTTTGTAATTTATCAAGGTATTTCTTTCTTTCGATTGTTTTCAAATCATTCACCTCGTTTCTATTATAAGTATTATATAATATCTATTTCCCAAAATCAATTTTTTTATGCTTTTGGGAAACATGTAATTTTTTTCATTCTAATTAAGTTTGATTATTTACTGCCTGTTTTTCGTTTTTTATCGTCAGTGTCTTAAAAGACAAATAGCAAATCTTTTTGAGCAAATGAAAGAGGCAGCCATTGCCGCCCCTTTAACATTATCTATTCCCATGTTTCTGCTATTTCATATATCATCCTAAGTTCCGCCATGACCAGTTCATTGTCACATTTGCCTTCAGCGATTTCATGTAGCAGTGGCCCCAATTCTTTCAGCCTATCGATTATCCGCTCTCGCAATCGTTCATTACCTACGACAACGATCTGCTGACACAAAGCGCTTTGAGTCATGAAATCCTGTAATGTCCTTCCAGACAATTCGACTCTTCGGTATATTTCTTCTTTATCCTCCGGTGTTAGGTGGAAATTGAGAAGCTGATTTCGTTTTCGATTTTTTTCATTTCTCAGTGGCCGTCTTCCTATACATTGCTTTCCCATTATACTGCCTCCTGCCAGTCATTGATCTTTGCAAGCTTTCCAACTATCTCATCCTGCCTGTGTGGGAACATATGGGCATAGTGCATTGTGATATCAATGTTCTCATGACCTACTCTGTTTGCGATGTCCACTGCCGAAAAGCCCATATCTATCAGCATAGATATATGTGAATGTCTAAGGTCATGTACCCTTATCCGTTTAACACCAGCTTCCTCTGCGCCCCTGGACAGTTCATGATGCATGCCGCTTTTGGATATCATGAATATTCTATTATCACTTCCAAGACCATATTGCATCCTCACAAACATTTCAATCTCTCTGGTAAGAAAGTGCGGAATCTTTACGGTCCTAATTCCCTTCCTCGTCTTTGGCGGAGTGATAACGATCGTTCCACGTATGTGTTGAAGCGATTTAGTGACCTTTATCTCGTCATTATCAAAGTCGATATCATCCGGCGTCAGCGCCAGCATCTCTCCAAGCCTTAGTCCTCCCCAGTACAATATTTCAAAAGCTGTGAAGGACTCGATATTGTCACTTATGGCCTCTGAAAACATCCTGTATTCTTCTTTTGTCCATATCTGCATTTCCATAGACCTTTCATCTCCTCCTATCGGCCCTGCTGCATGGACCGGATTTTTCTTGAGCTCATAGAGTCTTACTGCATGATTGAATATGCAGCTGAGCTGAGCCTGTATCGATCTGAGATACTTCCTTGAATATAACGGATCTCCGTTATCATCCTTCATTTCCATCATAGTATTCTGCCATTTGATGATGTCTCTTGCCTTTATCTCATTCATTTTCTTTTGCCCAAAATACGGCATCAGTTTTCTGTTGATGATATATTCTTTAGATATCCATGTATTCCACCTGAGCTTCGGTTTCTTATCCTCAGTATAAAGCTGCACAAAATCCTCAAATGTCATATCCAAAGTTTCCGCTTTTTGATTCAGAAATACTCGCTCCCATTCCTGCGCATCCTTTTTAGTCTTAAAACCTCTCTTGTGCTTCTTTTTCTTTGTGCCTGTCCAATCTTCATAGTAAAATGATGCAATCCACGTATTCCGTTTTTTATCTTTATATGCTGGCATTACCTGTCACGCCCCTTTCTTCCGGCATTTTCCCATATACTCTTTCACAGTAATACTGCTTGCTTACTCTGCCTGGAACAGTAATATAGCCTTTGTTTTTCAGTTCATCGTTCAATTCTTTTATAATCTGATAGGCCTTCGAACTGCCTATTCCGAAGTCTTTACATACTGCTTCGACACCCACAAACATTCTATTTTCCATTTTGTGCCTCCTTTTTCTTCCCGGGATACCCCGTATATTACTCAAGTTTTTAATTTCTGTTAATGATGCGTTTTTCAAAATCGCACATTCTACCCGCGCTTGCTCCTGCTGCGTCTCTGCTTTGGATCTGCATCATCGCACTCGCTTGCAGAGCAGGCTCTCTTGACCGCTTTCATTTCGCTTTTATCAAGTGTGCAGCGATGCTCCAAAAGCTGAGTCTTGGATATCGTCTTCCTCTGTTCGGTCATAACCATAGAATCCTGACGTAGGCCTTTCCTCATGGGAATGACCACATGGGTTTTCATCCCAGGATTCTTGATCTTGGTAGTCACCATAGCGACGATGACCGTTGGCGATTTTCTGTTCAGCCAGTTGCTCTGGGTTATCAGGACCGGTCTTCTTCCGGCCTGGACACTTCCGATCTCATCTTCCGGTAGATCCGCATCATATATTTCTCCACGCTTTACCGATTTTATATCACTAGGCACGGCAATCTTTTTGTTCATAGCAGCCTCCTAGATGTATCTGATAAGGATCTCTCTTGCGTTCCTTATCTCGACTCTTATGTCTTTAAGCGATAACCCAAGTTCATCTTTTAGATCCGCTATGCTTTTATCCTCAAATATGAATTCCTCGATGATACTGAGCTGCACATCGGAAAGTTTGAATAAGCCAGTTTTCAGCTCGTCATCGACCTTTCTTATCCAGCTCCTGTCATGCTTCTTTTGATAGGTTTCCTTTAGACCATCTACTGAAAGCAGCATATCGATGATCTTACTCATGTCATCTGAATAGATGAGCATTCCGTTTTCTCTTTTCTGCATCTTTTCCTCGTTTCCTGATATGAATACACATATCCCGCAAAGCGGCATCAGGATGGATCTAACATGTAGACCGGCACAGGATCGCATACTTGACAAGCAAGAATCGTGAACCATGCCGGTGAATTTCTTTGTTAAGATCCATATTTGTCCACGACGCCCCTGATCTGCGGGAATCTGTCAGGCGACTGCTTGCGATGCAGTCTCACGGGTCCTTATGCCCCTCCGAGGTTCTCTCCGAGCCGCCCTCATTGCGTGTTCCTGCATTACTGCAGGGCTGTGACTGGACGGGAGTATCATTATCCTCTTTGGCTTTCGTCGCACGTAACGGGTGCTGCCCGTCTTTTGAAACGAAGACATTTTCGCTCGCCCGAAGGGTCATGGCGCATCGTTTCCGCATGCTCACGTATTACCGATACCAAAGAGAAAGTACCTGATAGCTGTGTATTCGATTATCATTGTTCTATGGAGGCCCTTTTCTCCGGCCCTTTGCCGGAGGTATTTGTCCTCTCACTATCCTTAGGAACGAAAGGAACAAAAATTACATGATTTTCGAAAACTTTTTTATTTTTTTATATCCAGCCGTTTTTCTTGAGGTGCGCTCTGAGCTTCTCGTATATATGCTCTTCCCTGTGTCTGAGCATCCTTGGCGATATGCCGAGTTCTTCCGCGCAGTCTTTCTTCTTTCTACCGGAAGCAATAAGTGTAAGCACCTTCTGCTCATCCTTATCCAACATCTCTATTGCCTTCGCAAGTTCCTTCAGCTGACCATTCCTAATGACCGTGGCTTCTATATCTGCCTCTGATCTCACATCTCCGCCATCTTCATCGATAAAACGTTCAAGTGATATATCACTTCCTGATGCTCCGGTGCCAAATCTGGATATGTCACAGCTGCTACAATCACCTTTGCAACGCACGCCCTTACCATCACGGCAGCGCCATACATTCTGCTTCCTCTTCTTCTCTCTCCACTGCGGCTGCCTATATGCGCGGTAGACTTCTTCAGTAACAACGATCTTCTTTCCATCTATGATGAGGTAATATTCCTTTTTCATTTGTATCCTCCTGAAATTCCAAAAATGTAACTTTTCAAAATCCAGGTGGATCACGGATATTCAGCAACGTAAGGTTGCCATTTCAAAATCATAAAAAGCTCCTGTCCGAGCCGCTTACAAAAGCGACCCAGTCAGAAGCCTTAACGAGCGTACAAAAAAAGAGCTCTGCAAAACAAAATTGTGTGCATCCCTGTCACAGGATCGCTTTTGTTTTGCAAGGCTCTTGATGACCCGGCCGGACTATCTGTCCGACCTACCCTTATCTGCGTCTGGCAGTATGAACATAAGGGCTCAAATTTAACTCGTTTACAAACTCTTGATCTTCGGTGCCGACCTTGATGATTCCCGTACCCACATTTAAGGGCCTTTGCCAAATCCGACGATTCTTCCGATGATCTCATTCCTATTTAATTGTTATTTTAATTATTTACTCTCAGCAGTATATTCCGATATGCGTTCATGCAACTTCAGTTCTGTTCCTATATGCACTACAGTCAGTTCGCTGTGGCATCTTGGACACTCTATTTCAAGTTCGCTTCCATCTTTACTTTTTAAGAGCTGTTTCCCACAATTCGGGCAGCAGATTATATATTTCTCGTGCTTTTTCATTATACACACTTTTCCCCTCTTTGAGATTTCGAGGATATGCGATATCATGTTTAATCTGATCTGTAGAAACAGCAAATTACATCAATATCATCATTCCAGATCCTTGATTACTTTTACGGCAACGCCCTGTATGATGCAGTTGTCTATGAATATATCCTCCATTTCCGGATTCTCCGGATGTAGTCTGATCCTCTTGCTGGCCTTATCAATATAGAACCGCTTAAGCGTTGCTTCATTGTCGATCAGAGCAACTACGATCTCGCCTTCTTCTGCCTCTGATTGACTTTTTATTACTACCATATCGCCGTTCTCTATGCCGGCTCCTATCATGGAGTCGCCCTTTGCATGGAGCAGATAGAACGGACCCTTTCCGAACAAAGACTCAGGGAGGGAAACGTACTCTTCAATGTTTTCTTCTGCAAACTGTGGTAGTCCGCAGGCAACACTCCCAAGTATAGCTGCCCTGTTCTCGTTCAGATCAGTCTTAAGCATCACATTCGTTCTGATTTCTCTGCCGGTATAAGAGAGCATTCCTCTTTCATCCATTTCCACCAGGTATCTGTGGACCGTACCTCTGGAAATCCCGACAGCTTCGGCGATTTTGGTATTGGAAGGCGAGTTGTAATGGTCAAAATAGTATTTCTCTATATAGTCCATTATCCTTTTCATAGTCTCTTCACTCTTTTTTCGCATCTCACTCTCCTTTCCTATCTAAAGCAATTGCTTTTGATACTTTAATTATATATGATTTTCTGGAATGTGCAAGAGCATTTTTCGTGTATACACAGAATAGGCGTTTTTTTACCCAATAGAAAGAAGGGCTTGCTCATGTCTGCTTGCCCTTCATTTTTCATTCCCGGGATCTTTGCTTTTGAATCCTTTAGGTCTACATGTTGCTCAAATTATCTTTTAGTCGCATTAGTCGCACTTTCAGTCATATTACTTCTTTCAGCATTTGTACCTATCAAAGCCAAATTTTGAGCAGATCTATTATTCGTTTTTCTGTCCAGAAGAGCCTACATTAGGTGGATTAGGTGGTGGATAAGATGATCCGCCTTCGGATGTTGTCGGATTATGTCCGTTACTTGGATTTGTTGGCTGAAATCCCCGCTCCTCCTTATTGGGCTGGTATCCGAATTTTTTATTAGTTTGTTTCTCCTTTGTCATAATCATTTTCTCCTTCAATGTTAAAAAATTCAATTGATGAAATATCATTAGGATTGATCCAAACCCCATCTGTTTTCTGTGCCACTCTCCATATGTTTTTTTCATTTATGTTATACACTAATTCCAAATATATGTCATTATAAGATTGTTCTGATGAGGCAAGAGATTCGCATCCATAGTACCCGCCGAAATAGGTCCCGTTTCTCAAGGTTACAATCAACCAACAGGGCTCTCGTTGTTTGGAAAATTTGTATTCCCAAGCAGTAGGAATTGGATGTTCTAGATTAATTTTAAATTTAGCTGCAAATCTTCTGATTAAGTCGTTTGATCTAACTAGTCCTAAACCCAATCCCGTAAGTAAACTAGATATGAACATTACCCCTGCTAAAACTATCCAGAATGTCAAAGTATTATTATCTACATGTTTAACTACCAACCAAAACAGCCAGCTCCAAATGGCATCATTCAATACACTATACCCAATCCACATTATCGACTGTTTGGCCGCGCTATTTCTTTTTAACGGGGAAATCAGACCAACTACTTCCTCAATTATTACGCCTGGTAATAAAAAGATACACGTATACAAAACAACACTAATACTTGATATCACTTATGAATCCCCCTTCTTGGGTTTAATATTTTAGTCGAATATATTTCTTGTTCTTCATTAAAAAGCCATTATCCATTCTTAGTAATTTTATACGCCATGCTTGTAATAGTATCCACTGCTTGTTTTGGTTTAAGTATCTTTATGTCCCCTTCAAACCTGAACACCCATGCATAGAACGTGGGGCTTAGCGCCACATCAGCCCATACATAGAAAGTATCGTCTGTGGCGATCTCTGTTTTTACGCTCATGCCGAACCGATCGATGATGTATTTCATGAGATCATTCCTGCATTCCAGCTTTACAGTAGTGCTATCGCCGTCAAACATTTCAAAAACGCGATTTGAGTAATCGTCTATGCTGAAGCCTTCAGGTCTTTTCATTGCAGTTTCACTGCTGATTTTCACATCATCCATGCGATCCACACGAAACACAGATACATTGTCATGCTTGTCTGACCAGCCTACTACATAATAATAGTCCTCATTCCAGTAAAGAGCATATGGGCTTAATTCATATATCTCACCATCGTTCCGAAACACCTTTTTCTTCTCAGCTGTATATTCAATGTACTTGAATGTGATCTTCTTTCTCTGGCTTATTGCACTATTAATATCATTGACCATGTAAAATATATTTTCGTTGGCCTGCTTAACTCTGCCAGTTGCATACATATGACGATCCAATTCTTTTTTCTGGCTGTCACTGGCAAGTCCGCTGAGTTTCTTTGCCAGAGCCTTGCTTTTCTTCTTTGTAATAAAACGAGACGACAACACTGCATCTATCAAAAGCTGCAGTTCAGGGATCTCAAATGTCCGCTCACCCCAGTAATACTTGTTTGGCTTACTGTGGATAGTAACAATATCGATATCGCAATCCACCAAAAGATCAAGATCACTTTTCAAAGTCTTCCGATTTGTTGAGACTCCTTGGCTCTCCAGATAATCAAGTATTTCATATGTATCCAGCGGATGTTCCTGATCCGTCTGCTCGCGCAATAGCTTCATTATCAGCATCATGCGCTTTTTCATGGTGTTTGGTTTTGCTTTACTCATACAAACGTCCCCACATTATATTTTGCTAAGTAAATCTTTCAGAGATTCTGCCTCTTCTTTACTAAGAGTGATTCCTTTTCCCATTTTCTCATGATTAGGCGCCCAATCTCGCACATCGTACTTAGGCGCACCGCCATTCCATGAAATCAGATTAAGCTCACGAGTCCAGCCCTTTGTACGCTCTGAAATTACGCCCAGTTCTTCAACTATTTCATATTCTATGTTTGCCATAACGCTTTCCCTTCTTTTAAATCATCAATATCCACGAATCGCCTTAATAACTGAACTTCCATTCCACCCAACAATTATATCTGCAGCATCCTTGACTTTCGCAGATGTTTTCTCTGCACCCCAAGGCTGTATTGCAATAATCGTTTTACCCATAGATTTAGCTAGTTCTATTTCTATATTAATCCATTTACTATATGACGAATAAACACCAGCTAATATCAAGACACAACTCGCCGGCTGTATCTTCGCTCTAATGGCTTCTCTCAGCTGACCTGTATTTGATGCATTATGTATAGGATCATTTTTGGGCACAGAATAGTTTTTATAACTAAATCTACCATCCGAATCTAAGATATTCACTAGTTTTTCATATGCATCCGAATACGTCCAAGAATGACTAATAAATAAATTGTATGTCATATTATTTACCTCCAATACTACAAATAATAATTACCATAACCGTAATATAAATTAACACGAACGCAATTGGCATTATTCTTTCCAACCATGTAGCATCCTTGTATTTTTTACATTTTTTTAAAGCTTCCCATTCGTCATTTAGAGGCTGCCTCCCAAGTGAACATTCCAATGAATTAATCACATTGAACTTTTCCTGGTTTAGCAGCTTATAATTGTTAATAAAAATAATCCAAACTATACATAGTACAGTTCCTGCCACTAACAACACGAGTGATTTCATATTCCATGTAAACGATATTGCTGCCAATATTGCCAAATTCAATGATGCAAATAAATTATTCATACTATCTCTTCTTTGACTCGTTGCATTTGCAGCTTCAACACAAACTTTCCATTGTTCAAGAATATATTTTGTGTTCTTTGTTTCAGGATTCTGTATCTGCATATATGTACCTCTCATATGTTACTATGCTATAGTTCAATGATACCCAGGCAATTAATATGTCATTACAGGGTATTCTCCGCCGTAACAGCCTCTATCAAAGCCATTACTCACTAACTGCTTCTTCAATAAATTTGTTAAAATCATCAATAGCTTCAAACTTGACATCACTACCTAATGCTTCAAAGTGCTTATGACCACATGTAATCTTATCGCTCTCACGTATCCTGAGTTCTTCCTGAGCAGTGTTACCCTTCGTCTCAAGTACAAAATACAGTTTTTCGTTACCGTTGTTATCGATAAGTACTGCCCAATCAGGATTATATGAGCCAAGAGGCGTTGATACTTTAAACCAATCTGGAAGTTTTGCGAATAACTTGACGTCCTTATTATTTTCAAAGCGTTCTGCAAACATTTTTTCGTTGCTGCTGTCATATACTACATAATCATAGATTGATCGCTTGCTCTCTATCATATTCCTATTTAAATAACCAGTAAGCTCCTCACTCTCGAACAATTCTTGAGCATAGTACTCTTCATCGCCGATCTTTGTATATTTAATTCCATCAACCAGCATATGTCTCATAACAGATTTTATTATCTCTGCAACACCTTCCATAAACAACTGTGGATTCTTTTCAAACAGATCCAAACGATTGTTTTCTCCTGTCAAAATCGCAACTATGGTTCTTCTGGTAAGGTTTGTTTTATTCTGTAAATACGAAATTATATCTGGCAACATCGGTTTTGTATTGTCAGCGTTTACTGTACCATGTTCAATTTCTGTAGAGTCCACTCCACCTTCATCAACATTGAGTTTTGCTTTCGTATAAATCAATTTGGCTGAGCTGACTTTAAGTTCAGTGATCATTCTTTCTTTACACTGCTGTATCAATTCATCTGTATCAAACTCAACAGAGTATTTTGTCTTATACTTGATTTTGTCCCATAGTTCCTTGAATTCCGGGCTCAAGAACACTTGCTTATTGATATGAATAGTTCTCTTATCATCAGCATTCTTGATGTTGAGATTCCCACTAACTTTCCGACATACAGCTTCTATACCTGCTGCAATTTCTTCATATTGCTTTGGTACTTCCAGCTTGTTATTTTTCAAATCGAGTTTCAATTCTTCACATACACGTCCTGAGCCATCAATATATCCCTTCTTTTCGAAGAAATCATATATAACTTTTGACCCTTCTTCACCAAGGCTTGATGCCTCTCCGTTTGTATCTTTCACAATCACATTAGCAAAAGTATGCGTTTCAATGATTCCGAACCTGATACCGCCATCTTTTTCATATTCCTTTTGAAGCTTTGATGCAAAGTCTTCGTAGCTTTCGTTTGCCATTACAGTTAATGTATTTATCTCATTGCCGTGCTTTCGCACGCCATCCTGGTCAACACATAATCTAAGTCCACGTCCTATCTCTTGGCGCTTTTTTACTTCGGACTTACTTTCATTCAATGTGCATATTTGGAATACATTCGGATTATCCCAGCCTTCACGGAGTGCTGAATGGGAAAAGATAAACCTCAATTTGCTGTCAAAAGAAAGAAGTTTTTCCTTATCCCTCATGATAAGATTATATGCGGTATCATCATCATTCGTATTACCGCTGGTATCTTTTGCTTTTCCTTTTTTATCGACTGAAAAATATCCATCATGTACTTCTTCAACGGGCGTATCTACATCTATTCCACCAAGCAGATTCTTATACTTAGGTTTCCTTATCAGCTTGTTATACTTTTCTTCAAATATCTTAGCGTAGATTCCTTGGTGTGGGTTTCCGTCTTCATCATACTCTCTATAATTAGCGACCCTGTCAATAAAAAACAGTGACAGCACTTTTATGCCTAATGGATTCAAGATCAGTTCCTTGTCAAGATGTTCTTCAATAGTCTTTTCTATCTGCTGAGCCTTGATTGCAAGATCATCGATTTCCCCTACGGATTCCCCAATTCTTAAAACATCGTCCATATTGGAAAATTCAACATATTCATTTTCTTCTCCACAATATATCTCATTTACAATTGTATTATCATACTGATCACGTCCATTTGATACTTCGTAAAGATCATCTCCAGCCTTTACCGTACATGTCTTTCTTTTTACTTTGCCTTTAACCAATACATCAAGTTCTAGTTTTGCAGTTATAGGCATCTTTTTATTGTCCACAGATATCAACTTTATATATTCATTGTTATGATAATCTTTAGAGGCAAAACTCGCGACCTCAATCTGCTTTACCAGGCCCATATTAAAACTGTCTACAGCATCAAGCCTATAGATAAGATTGTGCTTTTCCACATGAGTTGCAGAATACCGGAATGTGCATAATGGATTTAGCGAAGCTATAGCTTCCTTTGATTTTGCAGTAGTGTCTACAGACTGGGGCTCATCGATTATGACAAAAGGATTCGTTTCACTTATCAAGTCTATAGGTTTAGCGCCGTTCAATCTGTCGTTTTGGCGGTGTATTATATTTGCTTTACTTTCTTTAGTTGGATCTGTAAAGCTCTTTCTAAAAGCATCAATATTAATCACCATAATCTGTATATTATTACTGACTGCAAAGCTTCTAACTCGCTCCAGTTTATTGCTATCATACACAAAGTAATCATAAGCTACATTATCGTACAAATTCCCAAAATGTTCTTTGGTTATCTGCAAAGATTTATATACGCCTTCCTTGATTGCAATGCTCGGAACAACAATGATGAATTTAGTAAAACCATAATTCTTATGAAGCTCTAGTATGCTTTTTAAGTAAACATATGTCTTGCCGGTCCCTGTCTCCATCTCAATATCAAAATCATGTGATGCGAGTTGCTGTGACTGTTTGATTCCATTTTTTAGTTGAATCTCCTGAAGATTGGCCAATATCTCATCATCATTCAGTTCTAGTCTGTTACCGATGCCATGTTCTGTGTATGCCATGCTGAGTTGTCCCCCAGCACCATAACCGCCACCAAGCACAGTAAATAAAGATTGCGCCTGCGCCTGTCCTTTGAACAGATCTATTATTGATGATACCGCTTGGCCCTGATAATCAAGATTTGCATCAAATTGTAATTTCATAGTACAAATCCCTCCTTAAATCGTTGTAAACGCATCTTCATCAAGACCAGCACTCTTGAATATTTCAAATATGTTTATCTTCATACTGTCGTCCTTGAACCCGTTGTCCTTAAAGACCACCTTCCATATCTCAGGCTGCAATTCATTGTGTAGTTTGACCATTGTCTCAGCGACTTCAATCGTTATATCATCATCAAGACAAATCATAAGTGATTCCATGCCTATAGAGTATATCTTTCTCCCTGCCGCCGCCTTCTCTTCTACTGGATATGTAAGATCGAGTCCCAGTTTTATCATGATCTCATATACAGCATCCATTTCTGTCCTTTCAGGCATGAAATTATCTATGCTTGAAAGCAAGGTATCCTCGACTTTTTCATCGTCAGGCTGCCATTTTCTTATATTGGACGAATCGAGTTTGAATACTTTGAATCCAATATCAGGGACTTCTTTAGATTCCCCGTCCAATTTTATCTGCTTATTTTCTTCTTCTATATCCGCTTTTATTTTTTTACCTGCACGTCGGATACGTTCCTTACCGATTTCGCAGATGCTAGAGTATCCGGCTTTTGCAGCCTCTGTGTCCTCTGTGCATACTTCAGGCAACTGTACCATAATGAACTTACGGTGTCCACCATCATCTGCGTTGAGTTGCATAACTGCATGAGCAGTGGTAGCAGAGCCAGAGAAGAAGTCTAAAATTATTGCATCTTTATTATTGTGAACAAGACTAATTAGATACTTTATCAAGCCTGTTGGTTTTGCGAAATCAAAAGGAATATCTAACTTTTTTAATTCCTGTGAACTAATCCGGTTTTCTCATTTTGTTATTATATCCACCGGTACTCGGCCCTCATCCAATCTATCATTTAACCATATTTTCGTATATATATTCCATTTTGACTGGTTTCCATTTTCATCAATCAAGGATGATGTCGTTGTTTTTTTAAATAATATATTATCATTATCTAGTTCATTTAAAAATCTATCCTTGGACCATCTCCAAACCCCATCCCCATCAGTTGGCAATACAGTTTCACCATTCCCTATAGCCTTTGGATATGTATCACCTTTAGGAATTGCAAACGAACCATCAGGACATTTTATCCAATATCTTTGATTAGGTCTAATATCCAAGCCAGCTTGATACAACCCCATTATTCTATATTTTTCGCCTTTCCTTTGCCCATCTGTTTCAATTTGATTGTATACTTTAGCGATTAATTCATCCGAAATCGGTTCTCGAAAATAACTCAATTGCTCAAGTTTTTTTGCGTATACTATAACATATTCCATATTTGGTGAAAAATATTGTCCTTTATTTCCACCGCTCTTCATCATTCTAGAAATTATTCCAACTCTATTTAATTCGCCAAATAATTCATCACATATTTTTATCAAATTGTGGTTTTCCGCTTGGCCGATGCTTATAAAAATCACACCATCTTCAGTTAAAAGATTTCTTGCCAATCTCAATCTAGAATACATCATATTTAACCAATCAGTATGAAACCTTCCGTTTGATTCCGTATTTGTTGATAAACTTTTTCCATTTGCACTTACTTGTTGCGTTATTTGTTTGTAATGTTCTATGCTATCCTCAAAGTCATCCTTATAAACAAAATCTCCTCCAGTATTATAGGGAGGATCTATATATATAATTTTAATTTTCCCGTAATAACTTTTTTGAAGTAATTTTAATACTTCTAAATTATCACCTTCTATATATAGATTCTGTGTTTGCTCCAAATTTTCACTCTCTTCTTCGCATGGTCTGAGTGTCCCTGCAGATGGTGTTTGTGATAATTTGAGTGCACGCCCCTTTCCATTCCAGGTAAAGTTGTAGCGCTCTGTATCGTCATCAACATAATCGCCAAGTACCTGCTTCAATTTGTCAAAGTCAACTTTGTCTTCACAACATACCTCTGGAAACAATTGCTTCAGTTTCTCTATCTTTTCCTCCGCTATATCAGGTGTTCTTCCATCCATCTTAGTCATTTTTCCCCTCCATAATCTTTTTCTTTTCTTTTACTAGATTTTGTATCTTTATATTCAATTCCATTTTTCTATTGAACTGCGTTTCTTTTTTCGTCATTGCCTTCAGGTTTTCGATTTCTGTATCAATTGTATTGATCTTATCAGAAACCGCACGCGCTTCTTCGCCTGTCAGATTTTGTTTTGAATCGATCAATTTTTGTGCATTGAATATGCTTATCGCATCGACTATATCAATGTACATATCATAATAATTGCTGAATCTGAAGCCCTTAAAGTCAAGATTTTTCAATAAGTCACTTTCTTTTATCTGCCAATCTGAAGATATAAGTTCTCCCAGTACATTCTTACTAAAATCCGCCTTACTAGTAACATGCTGTGCCACATAAAACTTATAACTGTCATCTTTTCTGAAAACCAGCAGCATGGCATAAGGTATAGCCATCATTATCACTTCTGCAATACGGTCAAGACTTTTTTCCTCTTTCAAAGTGACCTCTATGACTTCTATTTCGCTATAATCCTTTTCTTCATCTTTGTACGTGAATACATTGATCGTATCTGGCCTTAGGTTGTATAACCAAGTCACTTTTTCAATAACATCAGTGAAAAGCTTTTTATCAGCCCTGCTCACCCCTGCCACTTCATAAAACATATTTTTGAATATAGTTTTATTGACTTTACATGTATCTGGAAGGCCTAAAAAATCATACTCGTTCATACTGCCTCCTACTTCATGACAAGAAAGGAAATCAACTCAAAATCCTCGATTCCGTCATAAAATCCCATCTGGAGCGTAGTCCCTCCCTTACGGAACAAACTGCTTACACCAACTTCTTGTTTTTTACCTATAAGTTCTTGTATTGCAGCTTCCAAAAGATCCGAATACTGCTTCATGTCTCTGCCATCTTTTGTTTCCTCATTAAAAGCGTTGACCAAATCACTCAAAATATAGTCTTTACCTGAGCATAGCTTCTTTGTTATATCCAGGATCTTCTTTCCATGCATGAATGTCAACTTTACTTCTCCGGAATCAGTGATGTAGACCATATAATACGGGAACATCGCATTCTGTTCTTTGGTCTGCTCTGTGCCACGCATCTGTCTGAGTGTAAAAATTACCCCAGGTTCAACAACGTCTTTAATGGCATCATCAATATCAACAACAGCATATAAACCAGTCGATGCATCCGCGAGTTCTTTGCTATGGTCTTTTAAATATCCTGCCAGATCCATCTTGAAATCATTAAAAGTGAGGTCCGTGATAGATATTCCACCTGAAATATCTTCGAGATCGACAACTTCACTCTGTAACTGTTTGAGCTGCTTGCGCCTGTATTCAAGATCCTTCATCTCACGGCTATTGCCTGAAATAATGTTCTCCTCGCCAGTAGCAGAAACATCAAGAAGCACCATCCGTCCTTGCACTCTCTGCTGCAAATTGATATATTCATCTAAGTCTTTCATCGGCCAGTAGTTTACTAATTGTATCACTTCATTACTAGATCCGATCCTGTCTATCCTGCCAAAACGCTGAATTATTCTTACAGGGTTCCAATGTATGTCATAATTGATCAGATAATCGCAGTCCTGCAGATTTTGACCTTCTGAAATACAATCTGTTGCTATCAAAACATCTATCTCTTTTTGAATATCAGGAAACACTTTATCTTTCTCTTTTGATTTGGGAGAAAACAATGTAAGGACCGTAGTGAGATCTGTGATCTTCACCTTGCGTTTCTGCTCTTTTGTAAGTGGTATCGTTGACTGATTCGTACCAGCTCCCGTTACCACAGCAGTATAAATCCCTTTACTCTCAAGTGTAGGTGCAATCGCATCATACAAGTACTTTGCGGTATCTGCAAACGCTGTAAAGACTACTACCTTTTTATTTGCACCATTTATAGGATGCTGCATTTTCTCTTTGATCGTATCTTTCAAGTTTATCAGCTTCTCATCGCGGTCTTCTGTTACCATCTTAGCAGCTTCAAGGATATCATCCAACTTATCTCTATCCTCAATAAGATCCTGCGACCATTTGATAAGATCCATATCCTTAAGAAGTACCTTTACTTTATTGCCTATCAGTTCATTCTCAAGATCGGTATCGTCTGGATCTATATCCTCTATAGAAAGATCCGGGTCATAATATGCTCCGCTTTCGTCTATTTTCCCTAATGTGACATCTATCTGTCCAATCAGTTTTTCTGTTGATAATTTGAACGAGTTGATTGAGCTTTCCATTCTCTTCAATAGGTTGACTCTCATAAGTCCCACTAGGTTCATTTCTCGATCCACCTGCTTGAATATGGAATGGCCATCACCAACAGCCATATCATACTTTTTCTCATATTCTTCTCTTTTCTCAGGGAGAACATATTTCAGTGGGGAATAAACAGCAAGTGTCAACCTCTTGATCATTTTATTAATTTCTTCTATCGGCGGGAACTCACCTTTACCATCTATACCCGCATATTTATTGATTGGCGTTAATCTCTCAGGGAATTTCCCGATCTCAGCAATGTTATAATACTTTTCTATATGTTTTCTGGAACGTGCTATAGTTATTGTGTCGAGCAACTTAAAATAATCAACATCCATCATTTCTACGAATCTATCAGTAGTACGTTCACTGTCTTCCAGTTCTGACCATCTGTTAAAAACCGTCTGCGCTTTCTTGAGAACCAATTCAATATTTGGTATTCCCGCCTTTGAAAAAGCAGTATTATCACCTTCTGTAATAAATGCAATCTGATTTTTGATATCATTCATTTTATTATTGACCGGTGTAGCAGTGAGCATAAGTACTTTTGTCCTTACACCCGCCTTTATAACATCATTCATAAGACGCTGATAGCGTGTTACTCTATCCTTGGTTGGAGAATTATTTCTGAAATTATGACTCTCATCAATAACGACAAGATCGTAATTTTTCCAATTTAAAGTTGCCAGATTAATATCTCCGGATGTGCCACTCATTCTGCCAAGGTCTGTATGGTTTAGAACATCATAATTGAATCTATCAGCCTCAAATATATTTCTTGTATCATTCTGTGTATATATCGACCAATTTTCGTGCAGTTTTTTTGGTGCCAAAACAAGCACTCTATCATTTCTTAATTCATAATACTTTATAACCGCAAGAGCAGTAAATGTCTTTCCTAGTCCAACGCTATCAGCGATAATACAACCATTGTATTTCTCAATCTTCTCTATGGCGCCTGTTGCTCCGTCCTTCTGAAACTTATACAGCTTATTCCAAATCAACGTTTCCTTGAAGCCAGTCTTTGCCTTTACAAGATTATCATCCGTCAGTTCATCTAAATAATCATGAAAGATATTATATAGACTCACAAAGTAAATAAATTCAGGTGTATTCTCTTTATATAAAGTTTGCATATGTTCAAGAAGTTCAGTCTTTATATCTTTTACTGCTTCTGGATTATTCCATATCTCATCGAACATCCTGACATACATCTCTGTGTTTTCTTTCCCATATACGCAAGTGTTATAATCTATTCGATTTGACGGAGTGATTCCGAGTCCGTCCGTCGTGAAATCAGCAGACCCATTGATACACATACAATCTTCCGGATCCGTATTTTCAGCATATATCAACCTTGGCTGTGCCAGATTCTGGGTTTTTAATACTCTTACATCCGACTTTTTCCTTAGCCAGTTAGCACATTCCTTGGAAATCGAAGCCTGCTTCATTTCATTTTTCAGCTTTATTTCAAACTCATTACCGGAGATTGATTTGTTCAAATCATGAGAAATGTAAAATTCTTTCTGTTCTTCGTTATCTTGAGTACTAAAAGAAGGATCCGTAAGCAATAACCTAAACGAATCCACTTTGTTCAATTCTTTCTTCAGCGCTTCGTATGCATATATCGTGAAATACGCTGAGATTACGGATAACTTCGTACCCCGTTCTATATTACTTCTTAACTCATCAGCTACTCGACCGGTCTTCTTGTTGTCGAGCATCTTTGTTGCTTTTCCCATACAACTCCTTCGTGCTATAATACGCCCTATGCATCTCTAAAATAATTACCTTAAATATTCTACCACAGTTGTTGAATTCTGACAATTATCTTATTTGTAAATGTGCGTTTTTTTACTCTTTATTTTGTATATTTTTTATAAAAATGTATTTGCCGCCTCCTTTGGGCGGCTTCCGCTTCGTTTAACTAGTACTTCGGTATCCCATATCCATAGATAACACTGCCACCAACCATATATGTCCTCCTCCGGCACATATCACTGCTATTGCCTTCGATGGTTGTTATCGTTTTCCCATTGCAGCTTTCAACTATGCCAACGTGATCAGCTCCACCGCCATTCCAGTCGAAGAATATTATATCTCCTGGCTTCGGGGTGTAACTTTTCTTCTGCCACTGGCCTTTACCTTTGAACCAGCTTATTCCGAATTCAACGGCTGCAAATTTAGGGATGGTACCGCTTTTGATATATCCGCATTGATCTGCACACCATGAAACAAAGCAGGCACACCACTCTACTCTGCCATTAAAGCCGTACCAACTCCAGAACTTCTTACCGCCTTTATTGCCTATCTGCTGTGCTGCGACCTTAGTGATCACGCCATTGCCAACACCGTAATTATAACTGCCGTATGGGTAATATCTTAGGACATGAGCCGGATACTGTTTATCGCCATAGGATGACCAGCCATGCTTTTTCGCCTGTTGATCTGAGAATAGCGAAGCGTTCTCAACAGTATACCCTCCATCTCGTTTCACTGCCCAAGATATATATCCGTTGCCATAGTTATATCCCTGGAGCGCAAGGCGGATGTGACTCATATCGAGAGGACTTTTACATTTTGCCTGCTTGAGACATGATGCGACTTCCTGCACTCCGCATGATATGGAGTAATCCGGATCCGTGATGCCGTTTGGTTGCTTAGAATACTTCTTATTGAACGGTCCTTCTGAAGATTGCATCGGATCTTTTCCTTTGCCTCCCGACTCCTGCATCATGACTGCCTTTACAAGCTCTGTGTATTCCGAGATCCCATATTTCTGACAATATTTCTGTATCACAGGCGAATAAGCTTCTACCTCTGCGCTTACCGGCGTGTAGTTACCGGAGCTCTCATCTCCAAACATATAAAAAGCTGCCCCGAAAAGGCAGCACACAACTATTGCTATTATTGCTATCCATCCCCCTGCAGCTATGGCCTGCACTAGAGCTTTCATGCTTTCTATGATCATGCGTATGGCTTTGATGGTAGCCTTGCCGATACGCTTCGTTTCCTTCACTGCTTCCTTGGCTGCTTTACGCATTCGATCTTCCGAAGATATGGCCAGTCTTTCGTTGGCATAACGTCTGGCAGCATCTGCCTTTCTCGCTCTTCCTATCTGTCTTGTGACCTGCCTCTTGTTTGCAAAGTTCCTTGTTTTTATCGAAGCTATTTCTTCTGTCGACTTTGCGGACGCTTCTGCAGATGCAGCATAACCGCTTTTTATCCTATGCTCCTTCATCTTTACTTTGGCCTTTGAGACCAATGCCCTTGTCGCTTTTTCGGATGTTGAAAGCCCATTTTCTGCTGCGTTTCTCATTTTATCGGTGGCATATGAAACCGGCGAATTATCATCACTTTCGCGCATAGACTCTGCTCTGTCTTTTGTTTTCGTATATGTCACACGCATACGATCTGCAGCGGACGCTGCCTTATCAAGAGACTTTATGGTCCCTTTGTTTATTTGTCTGGTACGTATATCTGCCATGTTCAAGCCTCCTTTCCGGCAATATAAAACCCGGCCAATTGCTTTGACCTGCAACCAGCCGGATAGGTTAGCATCTTTTTCAATCGATTACTTTTCTCGCATCTTCCAGTCCCTCACCAGGCTTGGTCGTCATCAGTTTATACAGCATAGTATCTTTCGGAAAACTGTTGGCGAATGGGACCAGGCTAGATCCAACCTTGATCAGACCATGTCCTGCATCCACGTTCGTTATATATGAAAGCTGCAGATCCGAGATGTTAAGAAGCTTGGCCAGCTCTTCTCTGTCCGTAGCCGCCTGGTTCAGCATTACTATGAACTCAGAGTTAGAAAGCATGGTCCTTGCAGTATGTGACTGCAAAAGGTCGTCCACATTCTGAGTTATGCCCGTGCAGTATGCTCCGTACTTTCTTACTCTCTTCCAGAGCTTGAACAGGAACTGCGCTGAATACTCGTGCATGAACAAAAGGTATATCTCATCGATGAACAGAAAAGTTTGCTTCCCCTTCTGCCTGTTGCTCGTGATACGGTTCAGTATAGAATCCAGTATGACCAGCATACCTATTGCTCTCAGCTGCTCACCCAGTTCAAGGATGTCGTAGCATATAAGACGATTGTCCGTATTGACATTGGTCTGTTTTGCGAAGGTATTGAGAGAGCCTCTTGTAAAAAGCTCAAGCTCAAGAGCCAGTGACTTTGCCTCAGGCTCCTCCTGCCTGAGAAGCTCATCCCTGAAATCCCTAAGAGTCGGTGGCGTACCTTTATAGTCACCCTGCTTATAGTAACGATACACATTTTCCGTACACCGGTCTATGATAGACTGCTGACCTTTTGCGAAGTGATGCCCCGCTATGATCTGTTCGCAGAGGGACTGTAGGAACTGAGATTTTTCTATGATAGGATCCACCTCGCCGTAGTCCTTGCTCATGTCCATTGCATTGATATGATTAGGTGATGTGGCCGATATCTCGATGACCGAGCCACCCATCGCTTTTACAAGCGGCGCATACTCGCGCTCCGGGTCTATTATGATTATGTCTGCATCTGAAGACAGCATGAGATTCGTGATCTCATTCTTTCCTGTGAACGACTTGCCGGAACCAGACACTCCGAGTATGAATGAATTGCCGTTGAGGAGTTTTCTCCTGTCTGCTATCATCATATTCTTACTTATGACATTCTGCCCATAGTATATCCCGTTTTCGTCGTATACTTCCTGCACTCTGAATGGCATAAACACCGCAAGGCTCTCTGTAGTAAGCGTCCTGAAGGCATTGATCTTTCTCACCCCGAAGGGCAGCGCCGTCATAAGTCCATCAAGTTGCTGATATCTCAGCACCGAAAGCTGACAGAGATGTTTCCTTGCTGTTGTCAGGATGGCCTCAGTATCATTATCAAGCTGCTTCTTCGTATCTGCAGTATGAACAATCGTAACGACTGCAAACATCATCCTCTGATCTCTTGTAGTAAGATCGTCTAGGAAGTCCTTTGATTCCTTTCTCTGCTGCTCCATATCGTACGGCACTACCGCAGAAAAGTTGTTGTTCATGTTCTGCCTTCTCTGCCAGTTGGTTATATTTGTCTCAACTCCAAGGAGCCTGCTCTCGACCTCTCTTACTGCTTCATCTGTCGGCACAGGTACCACGTCGATTGAGAGCATCATATTCCTGTTTACATCGGTAAGCTCCGCTACCATACTGTCTTTGATATATGACGCATAGTCTCTGAGAAGCAGTACCCTTCCGTATCTGCCGCCTATCATAAAATAGTCGCCATCATTCTCGAATCCGTCAGGACAGAGATAGTCCTTGAAGTCCGCTCCCTTCTTCATGTGATCTGCAAAATCAAAATGGAAGGTAGTTTCCTCGCCGCTTCTCATGAAGTCGTGTATGATCCGAAGTCTCGCTTCTCCGTCAAGCTCCGTACAGACAGAACCAAGCCTTCCAAAATGAGATATGAGATCAGTGCCCACTCTTGAGAAATACGTTCTTGCGTCTTCTATGTCTTTCTTTGCTACCGACACGGTCACATACTTATCCTGTACTATGGAGTTAGATCCTGTGGCTTTCTCCATGAGCATATGGTTGTATTCCTGTCTGTACTCATTTAAGCCGTCCTTTTTCATGTCGATAAGGATCTGTTTCTCAAAATCATCGCGATTGAGCCTTCTGTTGTTGATAGTGATCTTTGTAGTTGCTCCACTGTCGAAGGAGTTGAGAAGCTCCGAATACTCAAGAAACATTGCCTCCTTATCATCCTTTGAGGCTACCGCATAGTTGATGTCCTCAAAGCGGAACATTTTGCTGTACTTGTTTTTTCCGGATAAAAACACCCCATCCGGCCATATGGTCTTGACGGGGATCATGTCCTGCAGCTTCTTCGGCACTTCGATCTTTTCTCTATCCTGCTTCATCATATTAGTCAGTGTCTTTATCATGCTTTCGTCTCCTCTCTGTTATCCAGGCCAGCATTTTCATTTTCAGCCTGTACGATCTTTTACTTTCTCTTTTCTTTTGCTCCCTTGCATCCCTGATCATGGTGACATACATATTCGTATTCCCGAAATCAAGCGTCTTCGGCATGAGTAACTCTGATTTTAGGAAAGCCCACAGAAACTTCTCTGCTGTCATGCCGTTGTACTTTATGAAACCTATGGCAGCAAAAGGCACCGCGGCGAGTATGCAAACCCAACTGACCGTCTCGAGACCAAGGATCGGCCGCAGTGTAAAATACACTACGACCGCGACCCCGCAGGCTAGGACAGAAAAAATGAACTGCCGAAGCGACAGTCCAAAAAACATGGATTCCGTGTAATTACGGATCTCTCTGTTTATTTTCACTTCCATCTGCTACCTCCCTGCCTCTGATACTCTGTTACCGAGTTCCGGCGCCGCCTGCATGGTCTCAAGCTTTCTTTCTCCCATGTCAAAATGATAGACGCTGTCTGAAAGCACGTCCTTTGGCGCGACCACAGAACTGTTTGCGTCTTTCACCATATCCGTGAGCTGCCCTGCATCAAATCCCGCTGATTCCGGTACCACTATGACTTCGTGGAGCGAGCTTGGAAGGACATAATATCCTCCGCCTACCTTCTCGCTGATCTGCTCCTGGATCTCAGGATAAAAAAGAGCAGAGGCACCCAGCACTCCGCTCGCATTTGACAGGACATACATATTGCTTCTCTCATATAGAGGCCCTTCTGTATCCAGTACATTGCTATGCGATATCCCGAACATGTTCCTCTCCATATCCATCATGACCGGCGGATCAACATTCTGCACATTCTTAAGGCCGTCAAGAAAAAGCTGCCTTTTGTCATATCCGTACTTCTCCATCATATCTTTTGTGATAGTGGTCCTCCATTCTCCGTCTTCGCCTGATCTCAGCTTTATGTCACAGACAAGGGCGAGGCCATTGCCTACTGGCATATACGGCGTGTTGACAAGATACATACGATTGCGCTTCAGCTCAAGAAGTCTGAAAGTCAGTTTATCCTTTATGCTGCTGTAATCAAGCGGAAGCTCATTCGGCTTGATCTCAGGTCTTTGTGCCTCTTTGAACACGCCTGCAACTTCCTGCATCAGTTCTTTCATGGATTCTCCGTTTTCAAAGCGTTCATAGAAGCTATCGAGATATATGTTGGGCGATATATCCTTGTCTCCTTTTTTGAGAGATACTCCGTGAAGCTCTATATCATTACACTTGAGCACCGTATTCATGGCAATAGTAGTGCCCTTTCTCATATCTTCCGGAAGCTGCTCCAGAAGCTCATCCATTGCCTTGCTCCAAAATTCCTGCTTATTCATTCTTATCTTCTCCTTCCATCAGCATCTCTTTGAATGCTGTGATCCTTTTGATTTGTTCCGACATTTCTACCGTCATTTGTTCCGACATGGTTTTCTCCTTTCCTACAGACCCATCATCTCTCTGACGATGCGGTCGCTCATTTTGACTGCGCCTACAAGCACCAGCATATTGAACACAAGCTCTCCGATATATTTCCACACCATTGCAGCCGGTGCTGCATCTGCGTCCACAACAGGCGGACTCGATGCGAACATGCTGAATATGATGCATGCAAGCACTATGATCGCTCCTTCAAGACATACTGCTGCATATGATTTAAGGAAGCTCTTTCCTATCTGCTCCGTTGGCTGCCCTGCAAAAGTCGACAGCGGTATTGGTGCTATGGCCGTATACATATACAGTTTGAAGAATCTGCCGTATACCGTCAGTATGATGATGAACGACAGCACTATTATGAACAGACTGCCTATTAGTGTTACTGCCCAAAGAGGTATGCTTTCAAAGAATCCACAGTCCTCTATTGCATCTATCATCTTCTGCGGGAGCACCGTCTTGTTCACGCTCCCTATCCCGGATGATTTCATGATCGTACTTATCACTCCCTGGATGATAGTAAAAAGCGCAAGCATGAGTTCAAGTCCATATGTCACTACTGCTTTAGCAATGGCGAATCTTATGAACAGCTTCAGCGCATGCTCAGGCTTCTTGACTTCTGTAAGCGAGGCACTGGTCCTCACCATACCTGCCAGGAAAAACAAAACGAGCAATGCAAGGCCGATCGCCTGTACTGTTCCGTTGATACTCAGGATCACATCCCATATTTTCCCGCCCTTGAAGTTCTCCGGCGACTGCGTTAAAAGCTGCCAGACTTCGGCCAGTTTTTCGTTCCATGTTGACAGTGAGTTCTGCAGGTTCTGTACTACCCAGTTGTCTGACACTATCCGTCACCTCCTTGGTCTCCTATTCTTTGATTCAATTAGCTACCTCCCTTCCTACTTTTTTGTAATAAAAAACCAGTAGCCAAAACAGCCACTGGTATGTATCGCCTCTTTAGCTTAGCAAGCTTGGAACTCCCGTATCAAATTCGTCTTTATCGTATGTCATATTCAAATCTCTTCTTAATTCATTATATTCTTTTACAATATGCTTTACTATTTCCGAAATAAGCCTGAACTCTTCTGCTTCCATTTCGCTTTTATATTGTGAATCAACATTGCTTTGAACAAATCGATATCCCACCGCTAGTTTCAGTAATTCTTGTGAGGCATATTCCGCACCTTCAATTATATAATTACACAAAGTTTCCTTATTAAACTTCGAGATAGGCGTTTCAAATTCTTCACTTATTCTTTTCATTGACATTGGTTCATTACCTTCACCGTTAAAAGTTGTCGTTACTTTTTTGGTCGGCGATATCTCAATAAACGGATACTCCTCAAAGTAATATGCTTTTCCATCAACTAACTCTAGCATATGTTTAATATGTTCTGATTGCATTACTATTCCATACAATTTACAATACAAATTAGAATACCGCTTATAATTAAACTCATATTTAAATTCAATGTCAGAGGAAAAGAGCTTAAATCCTTCTCGAAATTCCTGTTGAACGGCCTCGGTTTTTCGTGTTATCGCTTCAATATCTTGTTTTGTTGCAAGATTTTCGCCTTTTTTATTAAAATAAGATGGTAAATAAAATCTAATAAGCAATACCAGCAGGACCATACACACTATAATGATAATTGTTGAAGTATTCATAATCGTTTTTTAATCTAACCTCCTACTATATCTATGGTTAAAATGATTTTCCTTTGTCTATACTTGTTTTATTATATCATACATTAATGTATTGGGCAGTCAAAACTGCCCTAACCTTACCCAACTATCGTATTCAGTATTTCCTTTGCAAACGTGATTATAACGCCGCCTGCAAGTGTCAGGAATCCGTTGGCTCTCTGACTTGGATCATGCGACTTCAGTGACAGGCCTACCTGTACTATGCCGAATCCAAGCAGTATAAGGCCTATGGCTCTTATCAAGCTGAAAATGAACGTAGACAGGTTGTTTATGACCGTTATGGGATTACCTGCCGCGAAGCATGTCGCGGCTCCCATAGTCATCGAACACACAAGCGCGATATATATTATAAGCGCTCGCCTGCTTCTTCTCTTTGTCTTATTCAATTCTTCATTTTCCTGTATCTTCTTCAAATTTACCATCTCCAATCTCTTCTTTTCTCATCTCATCTTCAACGTCTTCTTCCGAAAGCAGTACATATCCTGTTTCCGGCGCATCCTCTGCCTTGCTTTCCTGCAATGCTTCAAATGCATCGCCTGTAAGCGATATGGTGAACAGAGCTTTATCAGCGATCCCATGTTCAAAGGCTCTGCTCTTCCCATCCTCTGTGAGATATACATTAGGGTGAGAGAGTATATCGAACTTCAGATCTCTTACCGGCTTTTCTCCACGCACAAAAAGCAACGCATATCTGTTGTCCAGCATCCTCACTTCGTCTGGAGTCATAAGTGCCCGTCCTGTGAGCTGCCAGTTGGTAGTATAGCTCCCGCTCCTTCCCATGGATCTTCCATAGGTATTTGTATCTATGGTTTCCTTACCGAGAAGCTCGCTGACATATTTGTGCGTTGCCTGCTCGTTGCCTCCCAGATATACGAACTCATCACAGTTGCCCACGATGGATTCCCACTGCTTCTCAAATAGTGCCTTAAGCTGCGCAAGGTTCTGCAGTATGATGCTGACCGATACGTTCCTCGACCTCATGACCGAAAGTATCTTGTCAAAGTCATTGGGAAGGCTTATATTCGCAAACTCATCCATAAGAAAATGGACGTGCACAGGAAGTGCTCCGCCATACTTTTTGTCAGCGCACTCAAAGAGCTGTTGGAATAGCTGCGTGTACAAAATAGACACCAGAAAGTTGAAGCTGGTGTCGTTGTCCGGTATGAGTGCAAAAATCACTGTCTTCTTTTCTCCCAGCTGCTGCAGATCAAGTTCATCTGTCACTGTCAGCTTTGACAGGCTTTCCAGATTGAACTTCTCAAGTCTCGCAGCTAAAGTGATCTGTATGGACTTGAGAGTCTTGGCAGCACCCGACCGGTACGCCCTGTAATACTTGAGTGCGATATGGTAAGGCTCTGTCTTCTCAAGGTCGAAGAACAGATTATCGAGCGGACTTGGCTGATCGTTTTCCTCATCCACATCTCCTGCTCTAAGCATCTCCATTACCATCGAGAAATTCTGCTCCTCGACCGGCGCCTTATACTTAAGATAAAATATGAGTGCAAGAAGAAGCATCTGTGCTGCCGTATCCCAGAAAGGATCCTGGCTCTGCGCCTTCTTTGGCGTGGTACTCTTGAACAAGTTCGTTACTAGTCGCTGCACATCATTGTCATCGCGAAGATAGACAAAGGGATTGTAGCATTGACTCTTCTCCATATCTATCAGATCAAGTGCCTTTACATCGTAGCCTTTGTCGCGTAGCATTCCTCCACACGACCTTATGAGCTCGCCTTTCGGATCAAGCACAACGAAAGAAGTATTGGCCTGCATGAGATTAGGCTTGCAGTAAAACCGCGTCTTGCCTGCGCCTGATCCACCTATGACCAGCACATTCAAGTTCCTTCTGTGTTTTGTTCCGTCAAGACCTATCCTCACATGCTGCGTAAGTATCTTGTTGGCTTCAGGCGGTCTCTGCACATACCTTTTGTTCACGGCAGCAGCATCGCCCCACGATGCCGAGCCGTGCTCTTCTCCTCTGCGGTAATTTCTCCTTGTGGAATAATATATACCGGTGCCCATGACGTATGCAGCTATAAAAATAAGAACGACCTGCAGGCTGTTCTCTGTTAGCTTCAGATGATATGGATCAGAAAAAATCATATCCATCTTTGCCATGATATCAAGCACGTTCTCATCCGTGTAGAGCGAGATCTTAAGCGCTGCCCAGATCACCGGAAGAAGACCGCAGAGGAAAAGTATCAATGCGGTGCGCTTATCTGTATCCTTCAAGTGCATTCCCTTCCGCCACGCGAGATCTCTTGCCGCCTGCGCTGTCCACCTTGATCATGAGGTCGTCCACGGGATCAGTGGGGCGTGATTCCGCGATCATGGCGTTCCTCATTTCATTCAGCGCTGTGAATATGATGTTCCTTTCATACTCTTCCAGTGTAAGATATATCTTCTTTCTATCCATTTCATCTACCTGCCTTTCCCCTTATTTTTGTTTGGTGCTTTACGTGCCGTGCTGCGGCCTCCCTTTGACCGGGTCTTAGTCCTGGCTGCCTTGGACTTTTCCGCCTCGCTTTTGTATCCGTTCAGCTTTTCTCTGACGGACTCCCTAGAGCTTGCGCCATTCATTGATCCTGAACGGTTTATTTGCTTCGAGCTGCGCTCTGACAGAGGCACGTTCTCTGTCTGCGCTCGTGAGGGGTTTGGGATCATCTTCTCCGCGGCCTTTGCCGGCCCGGCCTTCGTTCCCTTCTCCTTTGCGATCTCGCCTATGACAGTCGCTCTGTCCACAGTATCGAATCTGAACCTCTCAGTGATACGCTGTATCTTCGAAGCATCATCGGCCCTTGCCATGACATCCACCACTGCATCGCCATCCTTGCTGTTCTTGTCCTTCAGCACGCAGTACAAAACTCCATACCTCTTTGCTTCCTTGGCGAAGGTCTTAAGATCCTTCTGCCTTATGGAATAGACCTTCAGTTCCTTCCCTGACTTCAGCATGTTTGTCATTCTGGCCTTGCCTCTCGTCTTCTGTTCTTCTTTAAGCACCGCTGCAAGAAGTATCGCTATGTTCTTTGCTCCTGTGCCTGTTATCCTGGCAGCTACCTCCACTCCTTCAAGTGACATCCTCACTACCTGTTCTGCTGCATCTCCTCCCGGATTCATATGCTCTTCACTCCTTTCCTTTCTCGCACCTCTGTGCGTTCTCTGTCTACTGTCTCAAAGTTCTTCTCCATGACTTTGGATCTTTCTCCGATGTCACCTGCAAGTCTGAGATCTTTTCTGCATACCTTGAGCTTCTCTGTTAGTTCCTTTATTTTTCCCTTGGCTGCGTCACGGTCGGGCTCGCTGATGTTACGCTTCACCATCTTCCTCAGTTCTTCCCGCTCGCCTGTGAACTTCTCCACAGTATCCTTTGTTCCTATAACAAAACTTCCAAGGTCTGCATCGGTCTCGATCTTATTCCTCACCAGAAACTTTGCTTCCTCGCTATACAGATCGCACTTGAGAAGATCCTCTTTCAAAACTATATGGAGTCTGGTCGGCCTCTGTGTGTACTTTGGCAGATAGCCAAGTTCGTAGCAGTACCGAAGGTATAACTTTTCAAGTCCGGTCCTTCCCATGATCTTATCTATCCTGCGCTTCAGATTATAGTTGTTGGGCGTTCTGTACGCCTGCCTGATCCGCTCCGTCCTGACTGACGGGTCGTTGCCGTAAACACGCTCCATGATCCTGTCTTTGGTATACTCTTCGCCGAGCCTGTATGTCCTTATGCTTTTGTTCCAGCCAGGAGGCATAATGGACCAGTACTTATGCTTCGGGTCTAGCTTACAGACATAGCCGCGTTTCTTCAGCTCGCCCGCAAACTCTTCCATGTTCAGACTGAGCGATACGGTTTCATCTATGGCCTGCCTTGCGACATTGTATCTTGTCGGCATACCTGCCTGCTCCATTTTGTAAATGTTCATATTCAGTCTTTTCCCTTCCGGATTTTCTATGATGGACAGCCCATGCTCCTTGCAAAGCCTGTCCGATGTCTCACGCAGGTTCCTGTATGCTTCATTGCAGAAGTGGAACCTGTTGCCATCACAAAAGGAAACTGAGTTGAATACAAAATGATTATGGAAATGCTTGGTGTTAAGATGTGTCGCAACTATTACCTGGAAGCGGTCGCCCCATAATTCCCTGGCCAGTTCGACTCCGATCTCATGTGCTTCCGCAGCTGATACCTCACCTTCCCTGAAACTCTGATAGCAGTGACCTGCAACTATACCGCCTTCTTTACCAAACCTCATCTTGACCGTATCGAACTGATCCTTGGCGGCAGTCACATTGCAGTTTATGCCTGTAGTGTAAAACTGCAGGTCTGTCTTCTCTCTATTTGATGCATAGTCTATGACATCAGAAAGTGCTTTATCGTCTGCTGCCGGTTCAGTCTCCCTGTTCTTTGTCTTCTCTGTATCCTCTACATAAGCAAGGGGAGCGGACGCGTTTCCTCTTATCCGCCATATCCTCGTTACTGCCATCTCTTATCCACCTTGTCAGGCCTTAGATACTCTCGCTCTATCTTTTCTTGGAGCAAGTGGATACTCCTCGCTTCATCCTCAAGGAGCGACTTTGCTTCTTCTGAATGCATGCCTGCCTTTCTGCTTAGCTCATCACCAATCTCGCGAAGCTTGTCCATGTCCGCAAAGAACCTGTCATCCGGTGATTCTCTTGGGATGAATCCTGCAATGAGCATCCTTATATATCTTGATTCTGTCATGCAGGCGTTCTTCGCCTTCTTCTTAAGATCCTCCGCTTCCTTCTTGTTCATCCATATCTGTTTCTTTATGCTTCGTTTCATTTGCCTGTCCTTTCTGTTTCTGTAAGTTAAGGCGCAGCGGCATGTTGCGCCCGGGGTCTCAGGGGTATCCCCTGCATATCCTGCGTGAGGGAGTGCGTACTCCTGAATGCTTTGCTTGCTAAAGATAGCGGAAACACTTTTCCTGCTGTCTACCTTTCCTTACCGTCTGATTTTTCTCTTCCCTTAGGTTCCGTCCTTACCACCTTTATCCCTTCTGAAGTCCTGAAAAACTCTTCCGGGCTCTTGAACATTTCGTTGTATTTCTTCTCCATGTCCGGCGGGAGCGACAGGAATTTCTCACTTTCTACAGGTGCGTAGCAAACAAAAAAAGTGCCTGACATAACATCCATCAAGCACCCGTCTTCACCATATATCGCTCTGCTCGGAGGCAGTCCCATGAGCTTTCCTTCCTCGTTGCACACTATGGCAACGTCATCTTCAAATGGCATATATTCCTCTATCATGCCTCCGACTGCCTGCTGCATCGATGAAAGACTGTCGTCAATCTCGACCATCTTTGCTTCCTCTCCCGGCTTTACAAGCAGCACTTTCATAGTGTCTGCTTTTGAAAAGCTGTCGCCTTCTGACAGTGCAAGGCTACTTCCGTTATCCCATGCCACATGGATCTGACCGATATCATCCACTGATGTCACCGTTCCTCTAAGTCCACTGGGCATTTTATCCTCTCCTGCCATCTCACTCAGCACCACTCTGATGCCCTTCATATATTCCTCTGATACTCTTTCAGCGTTCATAATTATCATTCCTTTCATGTTTATCCTTCAGCATCTTATGCATATGCATAAGCTCATCGTTTATGTCTTTTCCGTATTTTGGCGGCTCATCCCTTATCCTGTAATCACTTCCGAGGACTCCGGCAAGAGCCTTTGTCATGCTTCTCCCGGCTCTGTCATTATCAAGATGAAAAGCTATATCATTCACTTCCTTATGCCGGTCAAGGAACATAGAAAGTGCTACAGGCACTTTGACTCGTGACGGATCGGCACTCGGCTGATACACTCCTGCAAGAGAAAGCATATGGCCTTTCGGCATTCTCCCTATCCTCATCTTTTCAAGTGTCGCAAATGACAGAAGGTCTATAGCGCTCTCAAAGACATGGACCGCACTTCCTTTTCCTTCGATACGGAAGCTGTATCTTTTATCGCTTCCGGCGGCATCCCCCATGATCCTTGCAGGTTTCGTTGCTCGAAAGCTCGCATACCTTGCTGTTCCGCTTTCATCGAATCCAAGGAATATGCAGTTTCTATGCGGTACCGACTCATAGATCAGACCTTTTTCTATGCAGCGTTCTACGAGACCTCGATCGATCCCGCGATCTATAAGATAACGGATCACCTGACCATTGTTGCTGTTTCTCTCCGGAAGAAGCAGTTTCTTTTCCTTCTTCTCTTCTTTTGGTTGTACCAAAAAAGGAAGGCTTCTGCCCTCCGCGTTCAGTATCATTCCCACAGCTTCTAAGAATGGATGACCTCTTACTTTTACCAGATAGTCAAGCGCCGATGCTCCGCCGAATCCTCTCGACCACCACATCCACTTGCCGTTTGAGATCGACATACTGTCATGAGTCCTGGTCGAATAATTCTCGCCGGACACCTTGACCAGATCTCCCGGATCGCACAGCCTGAGATAAGTCAGAAGATCCATCTTCCTCGCCTTTTCTACTCGCTCTTTATCGTAATATGGCATTACATTTTCCTCCTTCCAATTAAAAAAGGACGCTATTTAGCGCCCCATGTAGTACTATATGCTATCCTGTAAACCAAAACTAATAGTCTATAATTTTCGCAATCCCTGGTACATTTAATAGTTCAAAGAACTCGTTGATTTTTTCATGTGATTGATTTGGATATCTATGGCTATTTCGACACTTACAAAAAGTGAATACTATTTCCTCTTTTGCACGTGATAATGCTACAAAAAAGGCACACCGATCTTCCTCAGGTTGATTCTTGAAATTCCAAAATGCAGAATCTTCTAGTCCCACAAAATATACAACATTATATTCTAATCCTTTGCTCTTGTGAATCGTCATTATTGGCACCGAATGTTGTCCCTCAAAGTTTTCGATAGCAAGCATCCAATTCATCTTCGTGCTTACCAACTCTACCCACATATAATCTTGAAATCTAGTTAATATTTCATTAATGTATTTACCTTGACTGTATGTTGGGAACATAGCTTTAATATGTTTATCACCCCAAAAATCTATAGCATGTTTCAATAAATCGTGGAAATCTCTTTTACATGCGACATCTTTCCTCTTACTCCCTAAAGAATTTATTTCGTCATTTAAATCATCTTGCATAATAAAGTAATCCTCGCTCGCCTGCATACCTCCTATATTTCTAGCACTGGCTGTTATAGATACGAGATATTCCCAGTCATTAGGAAGTTTTCTATCAACGGCTAAACGTAGTAAAGATATTAGCATTTCTACTATTGGTTCTTTAATTAAGTCCTGATAATCATTCTCGATACGCGCATAAATATCATGCTCGCTAAGTTCTTTAATAATTGTAGATGTGTACTCTTGAGGCTTCTGTTTGCAGATAATACACAATTCATTTGGCGCAATACCTAATTTAATCTGCTCAACTATATGGTTAGATATTATCCTTGCCTCATTTTCTTCATTCTCAGCTACAAGCAATGTTATTGCGCCATCATCCGTCCCCCACTTATCAGGAATACTTATCTTGCTGTCCTTTTCATTTAAAGAGCTATACATTCTTCTTTGCAAATCAATAAGCCTTGGAGCTGAACGATGATTCATGATTAGCTTTTGTATTTCTGCATCAAATTCAGTCTCAAAATCATTGAAAACAGTTTTTCTTGCTCCAGCCCACACCATAATGCGTTGTTTATTGTCTCCAACAGCTGTCATTGTTGAACTCGAATTCAGGAAACACTGTTTTATCAGTTTGTACTGCAAATCTGTTGTATCTTGAAATTCATCTAAGAAAATTTGGCTATATGTTAATTGCAATCCTCGCTTGATTTTTGGATTTGTTCTGATGATGAATTCTGATAGAATAGATATCATTTTGAACGACAACGTTGACTGATAGTCATCAAATCCTTTAATTAACAATTTCCAAACCTTTTCGCCTAAGTCATTTTGAACAAAAGGTAATTCTACAGACTCAAGTACACTTTCATAGTATTTTTTTAAATTGCTAAATTTCAAATTATGTGGATTATTGTAACCAACCATTCTAAATGCCGCATCTACTGCATCATCTTTGTTGACCCAATAATTTGCATTTGGCCTTAAGTATTCTGGCAACGCAAAAAGGAAGTGATCCACAATATGTTTTGAAAAAGCATCATAGGTCATTGATATAAACCTATTATTGATTTCATCTCCACATCTCCGAGTGACTCTCTCTTTTATGTTGTCCGCTGCATCTTTTTTAAAACTTATCGCTAATATTTTTTTCGGATCTCTGCAAGTATTAGTCTGAAAAAGATAGCCTGCCTTTTGTGCTAATAATTCAGTTTTCCCTGCCCCCGGCCCCGCAAGAATTAGAGTGTTTATATTACTTCTAATCGCTTCATCTGCACTGTCTTCTAATACGATTCCATCACTCGGAATCCATTTTTCTGGTGCAACAATCTTCATCAGACTTCTCCTCTAGTACTTTTTCTGCTACAGAAATCATTCGCTCAAAAACTTCTGGCATCCCAGACATCAACACATCATCGCTAATTTGAGAAAAAGCCTCAATATGAGTTGATGGCTTTCCCCTGTTAAGGAAAAAATATGTGTACCAAACCATTAATTTCTTTTGCTCAATAGAATATGTTTTCCCTTCTCCCCCACACTCCTTCAATGTGTGTCTCACATCATCCGTAATGCGCGTACAATACTCTGGAGAAGGGTCCTTACAATTTTCAATATCTTTAATATACTTTTGGTGTTTTTCTCCACTATCTGAAAAAATAATTCTGGGGCCTTCATTCTCGTTCAATAAGTTTTTATATACCATGCCATAGTGCTCTAGCATCATAAAATCTATATCCAATGGTGCTGAAAAGAAAATATTATACTTTTCCAAAGCTTCAACCCAGTGTTGTAATGAATCGAAATCTTCAACATTCCACTCTTGCATTTTATTGAATTTCTCATCAGATAAAACACCACCTTCTATCTTTAATAGTTCATCTTTATCGTAGCCATTTTGTATTAATTGTTCAATTACATATTTAATTCTACCCCAACCACCACCTTCTCTTTCTTTATCTAAATCAAGCAATGTAATGTGTGGAATGTGTAAGTCATTAAGCAATCTCCAAAAATGGTTTACATGCCTACCACCAAGAGGAATAACAGATATTCCACTTGCATCAAGGTCACCCTTTTTAACACTCCATAATTTAGGCAAAATGATTTCTTCACTATCGCCCTCACCCAGGATAACAAATTTAGCAAAATATAATTCAGGATAAGCCTTAACCGCCTCTTTAATATACTTATATTGATCTGCCAACTTTTCTTTATCGGGCAATGTAATCGATCTGACTTTGGTCGTACAATCATTCATATCGAGACGAAAATATCTTAATTTCTCTGGGTCAAAGCGTTTGATGATTGAAGTGGAATGCGAAGTCAGAACAGTTTGTGCATTGTTCTTTGATGCTATTTCTTTTAAATTCGAAACTAATTGCCCAGTTAAATGAGGCGCAATATGATTTTCCGGCTCCTCCAAAGCAATTATTGTTAATACTGGCGGATTATGATTAAAAGAAACATGTTCTGGATCAGAAATTATTTCCTGCTGGATTTTTGATTCAACATCCAGAATACTATTGACTAACGAAATATAAAATAACGAACGTAAACCATCGCTCATATCATCAATAGTACATTCCTTCCCAGTTACTGTAGGCAAAAAAACAACTTCCGATTTTTTAATAGAAGAATCAATATCGGTACTATTAAAACGTAATTGGGCATTTGAATATCTCATATCAGAATCGTAAGATTCCCACTGTGTGTGTATAGACGTGCCAAGAACAGATACACCTTTTTCCTCTAAAAACTGATCGTTTAACTCTTGTATTTTTGTTTTAACCTTTTGCTGTGTGGTTGCACTCCAATTTATACTTGTCATAATTTGATGCATCATTGTACCAGAAACGTTTTTTAATTGTAACGATGGATCACGAACTGCTGGCACATATATTACACGAATTCGGTCCAAGTCTCTTCGATTTGTAGGGCATTTGACCTCATCAGTTATTTCCTCGCTCTCTGGACAAGTAATATAATAGATACGGCTTTCAATTGCCCCTTCTATGCTGCTACTTTTTTCCCAAGTTGCCTCTAACCTAATGCGTATATATGGCGTTCCATCCGGATTATCGACAACAAAACTTTTGAAAAAAGTCGGAACAGAGAAAGACTCCTCTCCTTCATTTTCTAATTCATCGAAAGTAAAAATTGTTTCAATGTACAAATCTTGTGTTTCCAATTCTTCTGGGTTTTGATTTTTAGGAAGATGAAAATCACTTCGTTTCAATACTCTATTAGCACCATTATCCGAGAACAAACAATTTAGCGCCATTAACGCGGCCGTTTTGCCCGAACTATTATCACCAATAAATGATGTAATATCATCAATTGGAATAATTTGTTCATCGCTGCCAAAGCAACGATAATTGTGAAGCTTAAGTTTTGACAATCTCATATCATATCTCCATATTTTGATAAAATAAAATCCCGCACTATCTAATTGCATCTAGACACAATGCAACAACTTATAAGTTGCAATTTGTATAACAAACTATTGCAGTCCTGCAATAAAAATATTATACCACAGGACTACAAATAACAGTTGTATACTTAGACTATCTCTCCCAACCTTTGGATTTCTTTTCCGTGAACTTTGCCATGGCCGCTTTTTCTCTGCCGTCCATGAGTCCTCTAAGTGACTGCATGTCATCTTCAGAAAGCGTTATGCCTCTGGACATATGCTCATGATCCGGATCCCAGTCACGGATATCGTACTTGGCCGGGCCATCGTTCCAGGAAACCACATTAATCTCCTTCTGCCAGCCATTCTGATATTTTGCTATGACTCCAACATGCTCTATGACCTCGAATGAAATCTCATTTCTTTTGTTCTCCATTTTGTTTACTCCCTTCGTTTTCTTAACGTTCCATTGCTTTTGACATCTTTGAAGACGTGTGATCATCAAGAAGGCCTTCCGCTTTGAAGCTCATCATCTGGCCGCTCTCTCCTGCTACGATGATGTGATCCACCATCTTTATATCAAGCATCCTTCCGCATTCTGCAAGTCTCCCTGTGACTTCCCTGTCTTCAGCACTTGCGATAGGGGTGCCGGACGGATGGTTGTGGATCGCTATGAAAGCAGCTGCATTCGAAAGTATACTGCTCTTGAACACCTCTCTTGGACTCACCATAGATGAGTTGAGAGTCCCTACGCTGCAGACATTCATGTTGATCACCTGCCCGTTGGACTTGAGATTCAGTATAGCAAATACCTCTCTGTCATAGTCCTTCATCTCGTTTGCGATCACATCAAGTACGTCCTGCGGCGAGCTTATAGGATCCGCGCTGTAAAGAGAAGGCTCTTTGACCATGCGGATATTGACCACCTTTATCTCATTTTCTTTCTGTTTTGGCATGCGATGTCACCTCCTGTATATCAAACGACAGCACAGTGCCGTCCGGAAGATCCTCTATGATCTTCTTCACTTCATCAAGAGTCTTAACCTCAATAGTTTTCTCCTTCTTGTCCATAGAACTCGTCCTCCTTTTCTGTTTCCTTTGGCAGATCGTCAGTCCCCTGTCCCAGGTAACTTATGACCTTGTGTTTCTTCACCGCATCCTGCAACTCCGTTATTATGTGGATCTCGGATACCGTCACTCCCTGCATGGACAGTATGTCCTGTATGGTAAGTGCGGTCAGCTTCTTCTCAGTGTCCACTTTCATGTCTATCAGTCTGTTCAGCGTCCTTACTGTCTGCTTGTCCATTCCCATTCTTTTTTTCACTCTCTTCCTCAAGTATTTTCTTCATGCAGTAACCGCAGAAAGGAGCATCGTAGCTCCTGTATCTGCAGTTATCGGGGCAGTTTGTATTTGTTAATCTAAAGATGGGCCATTTTCAATAGAAATCCAATCGAAAAATGGGCCAAAATACAAATTGACTATCCAAAGGTTTATAATACCTTTGGAGGTAATGGGAGATGATTAACATTATGGACAAATACGCAATCATAAGACTCAAAGAACGTGGTGAATCAAATCGGCAAATCGCAAAACAGCTTGGTCTCAACAGAAAAACAGTAGACAAGTATTGGAAGGCGTACAAAGCTGATCTCGAACGACTTGAATCAGATGAATCAAACGTTAAAGAAATTCAGGAGAAAATTGTAGCATCTCCTAAATACGATTCAAGCAATAGGCGTGCCTATAAGTACACAGCAGAAATCGATGCAGCTCTTGATCAAATACTCGAATCTGAAGACGAAAAAAGTTTATTGCTGGGTAGTAACAAGCAATATCTTACAAACCTACAAATCCACCAACAGTTAGTAGCACAAGGGTTTGACATTGGGAAATCAACGATCTCAACTAAAATCAAAGAAAAACGCAACCGGAAAAAAGAGTGCTTCATCCGTCAAGATTATGATTTTGGTGACCGTCTTGAGTTTGATTTTGGGGAAGTGAAGCTTGTGCATGGAACTGAAGTCCACAACTACCACATGGCTGTATTCTCTTCACCTGCTGGGAATTTCAGATGGTGTTACCTATATAAAAACCAGTCAAAGGATGTTTTTCTTGATGCGCATGTAAATTTCTTTGAAATGATGGGTGGCCCTCATAAAGAAGTTGTCTATGACAACATGAGAAATGTCGTAACAAAGTTTATTGGTAAAAATGAAAAACAGCTCAATGAAGATCTAATCAAAATGTCTTTGTATTATGGTTTTGATATCAATGTAACCAACTGCTTCAGCGGCAATGAAAAAGGGCACGTTGAAGGAAGTGTGAAGATACTTCGCAACAAGATATTTGGTCCAAAGTTCAAATTTGATTCTTTTAAGGATGCCATAGAATACATGAATTCCAAGCTCCTTGAAATCAACGCTGCCAGTGACATTGAACTTGAAAAAGAATTTCTACTGCCATACAAACCTAAACTGGAACTGGCAGCTATCAAGGAACTCAAAGTCAATAAATATGGTTTTGTCAGTATCGAAAACAACTTTTATTCCGTCCCGGACTATCTAGTTGGGAAAAAAGTGACTGCCAAAATATATCATTCAGACATTGACCTATATGCCAATAATCATTACTTCTACACCCACAAAAAAAGAGATGGATCAAAGGAAATAAGCATCGACATTCGTCATTATCTTACTACCTTTGAAAGAAAGCCCGGAGCATTGCGTAATTCATTTGCTCTGAAAAGCATGCCTGAACTTAAATCCATCTATGATATTCATTTTAAAGCAAATCCCAAGAAATTCATAGAGATTCTTAAAGAAAATCAAGACAAGAGTCTTGAAGATATCATAGAAGCTTTTAAAATTAGGACACAATTTAAGATTCTTGAACAAAACCCAAACTCAAATCTGACATCCATCACTATGAATCAACTTAAACTTTATAACAATCTGAGTGCGATGGAGGTCCAGCAATGAGAATACAGGAATTTGCCGTTCAACTAAAACTGCCATATATAAAATCATTCCATCAAGAAATCATAGAAGAAGCAACGCTTACAAACATGAGTTTAGAAGAGTTTTTGCTTGAAGTACTGAGTAGAGAACATGAACTTCGAAAAAATAATGGTATTCAAAGCAGAATGAAACGCGCCAAATTTCCATATCCGAAATATTTGGAAGACTTTGATCGGAATAAGTATTCCCGCAGCTTCTTCTCAAAATTTGATGAACTGGAAACACTAAATTTTATCGAGAGCAAGCAAAATGTAATTCTAATCGGATCACCTGGCTCTGGGAAAACTCATTATTCTATAGGGCTAGCCGTTAAATCGATCATAGAAGGGAAATCCGTCCTGTTTGTATCAGTTCCCAACCTCATCATCGAGTTAAAAGAAGCACTTAGTCAACATCAGCTCAACGCCTATAAGAAGAAATTTGAAAAATATGATTTGGTCGTCCTTGATGAGTTGGGGTATGTATCCTTTGATAAATCAGGAGCAGAAATTCTGTTCAATCTTCTATCCAATCGAAATGACAAAGGCTCCATAATTATCACATCAAACCTGACATTTGACCGGTGGCATGAAGTTTTTGGAGATACCATTCTAACTGGTGCATTGGTTGACAGACTAACACATCGGGCTCATATTTTGGATATTTCTCTGGAAAAAAGTGTTCGGTACGAAGATACACTTGCATGGCTAAACTCAAATAAATAATGGCCCATTCTTAAATTGGTTCTTTGGCCCGTTTTTCAGTTGACAAATACACAGTTTTCTTTTCTCATGTCTACCGCCCCGCTTCCATCATTTTCTTTCCATAGTCAGTAAATGCGTACCAGTTCGTATGATCGAACCTGTTGTCATTGAAACAGCCCTTCCTGATATATCCCTTGCCCGCAAGTACATTCACGGCATCCTTTGCCATATGGATGCTGAGATACGGGAACTCGCCCGTCATCATCCTTGCTGAGCATCTGTACCAGCATCGTCCGTGCCTTTCAAGCACGCCGTCTCCATCGCCGTCATCCTTCAGGTGATCCCAGAGGAATTCTGCGATGACGGCTGCATTGACTCCGCACTTTACCGCTATGTCATTTCTGAATCCTGTCATTTCATCCTCCTGTTAAAAGAGGCGGCACATAAGCCGCCTCAATAATTTTGCATTACTCTTCTTTGTTATCATCGCCTGTTTCCGCTCCGTCATCAGCCTTCTTTTTCTTTGAAAGCGCCATGATAGCGGTACATGCTGCAGCCATTATGATCACGAATATCCAAAGGTTCGAGTGATCTCCTGTTTGCGGAGTGTCTCCCGAGAACAGCGGCTTAGGGTATTTCACGCTCTGTCCATAGTCATTTATGTCAGAATGAGTCGTTACCTTTATGCCCTGATGATACAGATCTTCGAAGACTACTACAGTCTTTCCTTCAAGCTTCCTGGAATCGAAAGCATATCTCAGTTCTACAGTACCGGTTGCTTTTTCTGCAGTGAATGTCTTTTCAGCCGTGACTTCTTTTCCATCCACCTTGAGAGGCTTGCCTGTTTCTTTGTTCATGAGCACACCTTTGACAGTGTATTCTTTCCCCGACACTAGATTGCTGTAGCTTACTGTGTCCACTATGACAGCGGTCTTTTCAACAGTTCCTCTGTGAGTCTCTGTCTTTCCGTCTTTAGCCATTGTGTGGATCTGCGGATAGTGGATCGTCTGACCTTCGTCAGTTATGTCTGCATGCATAGTCACTCTGATCCCTTCGTACCAAAGCTTCTCGAAGACTACTACGCTCTTTCCCTCAAGACCTTTGGAGTCGAAGGTGAAGCTCATATCCACTGTTCCGCTTTCTGCTTCTGCAGTGAAAGTCTTCTCGGCTGTGACAGCCTTCTCATCCACCTTGAGCGGCTCCTTTGTCGCTTTATCCATGAGCACGCCCTTGACAGTGTAAGTCTTTCCCGCAATGAGATTGCTGTATGATATTGTATCAACTATGGTCGTTTTATTACCTATCGCTCCGAGATTATCCTTTGTCAGCTGATCTGTTGCAGTCGTCTTGATCTCAGGATAGTGGATAGACTGGCCCTCGTCTGTTATGTCTGAATGAGTCGTAACATTGACATCGCCCATATACAGGTCCTCGAATACTACCGTTGTCTTTCCTTTCAGCGCTTTCGAGTCGAAGATGAACTTCATGGTGACTGCCCCGGACTTCTCCGATGCCGTGAATGTCTTTTCCGATGTCACTTCTTTTCCGTCTACCTTTATGGTTTCTCCGGTATCCTTATCCATAAGTACGCCTTTTACTGTATAAGTCTTTCCGGCTATGAGATTGCTGTAGCTTACAGTATCAACTATGACCGCATCTTCTCCCGTCACTCCCTGATGATCCTCTGTCTTGATATCCTTTGCAGTCGTCTTTATCTCAGGGTAGTAAAGAGTCTGGCCTTCATCTGTCAGGTCTGCATGCGATGCGATCTTCAGATCTCCATAGTAGAGCTCCTCGAATACTACCGTTGTCTTTCCCTTGAGAGCCGATGCATCAAGGCCGTACTCAAGTATTACTGTCCCTGCGCTTTTTTCTGCAGTGAATGTCTTTTCAGATGTTACTGCCTTGCCGTTCACTGTTATGGCTTTTCCTGTGTCCTTGTCCATGAGAGTTCCTTTGACGGTATATTCTCTGCCAGGAGTCAGCTTCTGGTATGCCACGGTATCCGTGAACTTTGAATCCGCATATGTCGTTCCCTGGCTGCTGTCAGTATTAGAATCCTTTGCTTCCGTCTGAAGTCTTATGTCCAGCGGTCCAAACTTTACTGTGAAGCTTGCTGTGTCCGCCTTGTCTACCGCAAAAAACGCCATGTTCTGTGATCCGCTGTCTGTTATCTTGTATGCGGTGTAGTCCTGCAGGTTCCCTGAAAGAGTCCCTGAGGAATATGTGGTGTTTGCTCTGCTGAAATCGGATGTCTTGAGATAAAATGTCTTTCCGCAGTCTATCTCAAGGCTTGTTCCTGCGCTGTATGTCTTGCCGTCCATGACGAGGCTCATACCGCTCGGTACTTTATAGTCGACATAGTTGTCTTCATTCCCTTTGAGCGTTATGTTGTCACTTTTGAACTCTCCGTCATCTGTCCATGTGGTAGATGCCGATGATCCGCTGGTCGATGAAAACGATATAGCAGAATCGAATCCCGCCGGATCGTCCAGTGAATTGACATATGCTGCCGCCGCTTTGACCATGCTCTGATAGGATTCATTGATCTTTCCGCTTACCACTCCGCCGGACCAACCGACAAAAGCCGTACTTGAATCATACTGGTATGAAAGCAGCACATGCGATAGCAGGTAAAAGTTCATGCCTGAAGCATAGCTGCTGTGACCGTGACTTGAGAGCCATGATGCCAGTTTCTTCTGACCGGGATATCCGTAGCAGTAATACATGGTCTTAGCCACCTTGCTGCTGTCTGACATCGCCGATGCTTTTCTCGATCCTGTGTCCGGAGGTACTTCGTTCGGCTGCAGGCAGTATGCCTGTCTCGTCTTTCCGTTTACCGTCACTGTGTAGTGATGCGCAAGTCCGGATCCTCCGTAGGTATACGATGCGCTGCTCTTGTCAAGTTTGACAGATATGGTATCTGCCGCATACGCATTCTCGGTCCCTGTGAGCATTGCGACCGGCATATATGCTACTGTGATCAGCACTGCCATAAGCGCCGCAAACCATTTTTTCTTTGTGATACTCATTGATTATTCTCCTTCCGGGCATAAAAAATAGCGCATGCATTTGATGCATAACGCTTTCTCGCTCCCCATATATATTTTTGTTTTTCCGTAAGTTAACTGCTGGTAGTTACATGAAGTAGGGGTGTGGGGAAGAACGGTCTAAGGTACTCCTCGTGCGACCGTTTATCTTCGCATTCCTATCTCTCGTTATCGCGTTCCTTCCTGCTGAGATACCTGCCGTAGTATTCCATTGCTGCCGCAACGAAATCCTCCCGCTTTGATACCGGAAGGTCTTTGGGGAACAGCTCTTTGAACCTGTCTCCTCTAAGGACTATCCTTTCCTTCTGGTTGGGCTTTTCCTCCAGCATTATCGCTTCGATCGCTTCAGGCGTGAGTTTGCCTTCCTCAGACATCTTTCTCATCCTTATCGCCTGCGCATGAGTCGGGGTGCATTGCTCCATCTCTATGCTTCCAACAAGATCTTTCTGCTGCTCCTTTGGAAGATACGACAGTTCTACAGCAGGTCTCAGAGCTATCTGCCCTTCATCGACCAGTTCAAGAAGTTCAGGCTTTAGTTCAGTCAGGCGGATATATCGTCTCACCTGATCTTTACTTTCACCTACCTGCTCTGCGAGAATGTCTCTTGATTTTTGCCCTTTTAAATGGTGCTCCACTGGCGCACCATTTGTCATGGCTGGTCTTCCTGGCATTCTTCTCATCGCTTCAAGCCTCATCTTATATGCAAAGGCTTTCTCGCTCGGAAGAATAGTGGTCCTCTGAAAGTTCGATTCCACCATGAATATGGTAGCCTCATCTCTTGTCATGTCCACTACCTCTGAGCGAAGCGTCTCAAGGCCCGCAAGCTCGCAGGCTCTCTTCCTTCTGTGGCCTGATATTATCTCATATCTGCCGTCTTCCTTTTTTCTGAGAGTAGCAGGAGTGATTATCCCGTTTACCTTTACGCTTTCCACGAGATTCATCATGTCCTCGTCATCCTTCACTTTGAAGGGATGCTCCGGGAACGGGTCTATTTGATCCAGGGGTACCTCATATATCTTCTTCAGCTTGGCTTCGTCTCTTTCTGCCTGCGTCGAAAAGATATCATCTATCCCCGGAAGACCGAAGTCTATCGGTTCTCGCTTTTTCGCCATCCTTAAGCACCTCCCTTGTCAGCTCTGCGTATGCCGCGGCAGGTTTACTGTCCGCGTCATATGAATATATGCTCTCTCCTCTTCCGCTTGCCTCGGCAGCTTTCACTCCCACCGGGATCTGGGCGCTGTATATCCTGATGCCTGCCCCATAGTTCTTTCTGATAGCCTCGATAGTTTCCTTTGCAAGGCTCGTCCTCTGATCTATGAGCGTCATCACGATACCGCCTATCTTCAGATCCGGATTGAGCTGTCTCTGCACCTTTGCTACATTGTACAAAAGCTGCGTCATACCCTTTGCCGGAAGATACTGCGCCTGTACCGGTATGATGACCTTGTCCGCTGCTGTAAGCGCATTGATGGTCAGCATCCCAAGAGACGGCATGCAGTCGATCACGACATAGTCATAACCGCTTTTCACCTGTCTCAGATAGTTCTTCAGCACATTCTCTCTGCTCATGACATTCACAAGACTCAGCTCGAACTGCGAAAGCTCGATATTCGACGGAAGCACGTCCATTCCTTCATCATGATGGAATATCCCTTCCTTCGGATCGAACGGTTCATCGTTTCTCACTTTGCTAAGGACCGACACTATGGTCTCATCCAGTGCATCGGTGTTCTTCCAGCCAAGGCATGCGCTAAGGTCTGCCTGTGGATCTGCATCGATAAGCAGTACCTTCTTACCGCTCATTGCGAGTCCTGCTCCAAGGTTCACGGCTGTGGTCGTCTTTCCGACGCCGCCCTTCTGATTACATATAGCTATAACTTCTGCTTGTTTCATCTGGTTCTCCTCCCTTCGATTTGATCATCGCGGCACGCTTCGCTTTTGAACACGCCGGATGTATGCCTGCCTGTCGGCAGACTGAATGGATCATAACGGTAGCTGATCTCCTTTTGCTGCTCTTGCTTTCTCGGCCCTCGCTGCCTCTCTCAGATCTATCTCTGTAAGATACATATCCACTTCATCTGAATCAAGGAATATCTCCATGAAATCATCGAAAGCGTCACTTTCCACCTCGCCGCATACCCTGACCAGATCCATCTCTGTCACGATGTCTCTGCACCCTGCAGCAAAGAAAACATCTCTCAGCATATCGAATGCCGTCTCTGCACCTCCTTCAAAGCACAGGCTATCCAGCATTCCTACATATGCAAGGCCTTTCTCATGCTCGATGCATCCGCGATCGATACACATCTCCAGGTTATCTGCTGCATCCTGCGCTACCTGAAGGAGTACCGGGCAGTAAGCCTTCTCTCCTAATTCCTGCTCTATCATTTCTCTTGTCAGACCTTCCACTATGATCTTCATCGTATTCTCTGTAGTCTTCATATTCTTTTCCTTTCCCCGGTGATGCCGGTCCAAAAATTACTAAAGCTCTGCATGTTTCAGCAGAGCAATGTAATATGCCTTTGGCATCACTATTCAGGAAAGATCTAAGTTTATCTATCCAAACAACTTCAGGATGAGATCATCCACGGCATCAGTATATCTGCCTTCTTTTATGAGGTTGTTTCTGAGTTCTACCAGGCTGAAGAGTATGAGCTGGCTCTCATCGTCTGTTACGTTCATCTTTATCTTCTTATCGAACATCGTACCCACCTCCTGTTTCTATCCATATATGGAGTACAATTGCTATATATAAATTCTAAGAAAGAAGCCAGGTAATTGCAAATGTGCGATTTTTTCCACCAAAAAACCCGGAGCCTCAGCGCTTGCAAGGGTTCCGGGTGTTTTTTCGGCAAAAGTAACACTTTAGTAACAAAAGTAACACTTTTTGGTTGCCATAGCTCAGTGTTTTCAATAGCTACAGCGTTTTTATCAGTCTAATGGCTTCATCGTAGGGAACAGCAGCACGTCTCTGATGGTGCTCTGGTTGGTTATGAGCATGATCATTCTGTCGATGCCGATGCCGAGTCCGCCTGTCGGAGGGAGTCCGACTTCCAGTGCGTTGACGAAGTCCATATCCATAGGATGCGCTTCTTCATCTTCACCGGTGTCGAGCTCAT